>Ga0307517_10004467_pt1 | contig 21477 bp, 5 predicted proteins | sample 23_EM_MG_FD_194515 | JGI IMG/M metagenome (GOLD analysis project Ga0307517, IMG submission 194515) | Populus trichocarpa ectomycorrhiza microbial communities from riparian zone in the Pacific Northwest, United States - 23_EM | ecosystem: Host-associated > Plants > Roots > Unclassified | place... | reverse complement strand
TGACATATCTCACACTCTGCCACTTTTGGTTTTTAAATGATATCTTATATTTTTTTAAATATTAATTTTCCTCTCAATCACTTGCTTATAACTAGAAAAATAAGTTGTTTTAAAAAATACTAGACCCGGTTGAGAAATGTTTTGCTTTTAATAGTAATTCAATTATTTTACCATATTTTAAAAAGTAAAAAAAAAATTTAAAGAAAAACCCAGACACTAGTTTAAGATTGTTTTATTTCTAAGTGTAATTCAATTATTTTTACTATGTTTTAAAGATATAAAAAGATTGAGTTACTCTAACCAATCCAACAATGATCAATTGATTATGAGAGAAAAAAACTATATTACCTTTAATAGCTAGGCCATTGATTTTTACTCCAAACGACAAAAATATATTTCAATTCATATTGTTTTGTGTTAGTATTTATAATAAAACCCTAATTCCTGGTTAATATATAAAATGATATGCAAACATGTTTCCAGGTATTTGAGTTTTAAAATTTGTCACGTGATATAATTACATAACCACCGCGATTAAAACTACTATCGTGATTCACAAAAGTAGTTTCTCAATTAAGTTTTAAAAGGAAATCTACTACTAAGCACATTTATAACAATAACAAAATTCAGCATATGTTCATCTTATAATTTATTTTTTTCTAGCCTCCTTTATTAAATCATTGAAAAAATGTTGCTGGGTTCTCTTTTCTCTGGTGAGCTAGATTTTTTTTTTTTTTTTAACGTGATTGTTCGGGTCAGTTTGCGCGCATCTCGACTAATCTCACGGGTCCTGAAGTTAATGACCATGTAAGCATTCAGTAGCCATCATATGAGCAACCACATGGCTCGAACCTGAGACCACAGAGAGAGCAAACCTCTTGATCCCAAGTTCTTATCATTGGCCATCACCTAGATGGTATCTGGTGAGCTAGATTGAAACGACACGAGTTGGCTGATTCTTACTGTTACATATTTTAGAAATGGTCTCTCTGAATTTTTGTTGATAATATAGACTCCAGTAGGGCTTATAAAGCCCAGGTTGTGGAGGTAAATAATGGGAAGTGTGGAAGCCTAATCCTATAAGCCCATAACAGCTATAAGCCCATAACAGCTATAATATGCCCATAATATTAAAGCATTTCATTTTTTCTTCAGTTTTTTAAGTTGACCTGCGTCAACTTTGCTGACTCGTGACCTGATCATTGTATCGGGTCATCTCTTCGTCACGAGTAAGGAAAAAAAGAAAAAGTGGCAAGCGTCCAAATCACCAGCAGTCATCAAGAAGGAATCTGCAAGCTCCTGAATGAGATACACGTCGTATCAAACACAACCGTACAGCCAGAAAACGGTAACTAACATTCCAAGTTTAAAACTAAGACAAACGACCTGTCGTTAACCACGTGAACCAGAACGAAAGCAAAGCTGTGGGGCAGCTTGCCTTGTGGTTCACCGAACCAGAAAAAATGGTCAGCTAATTGAACAATACAAAAACCAAACCACAAGCATTGAAGGAACTACAAAACATCCACTGGGAAGTTTCTTTTCTGCAGCTTGTTGTTTTCTTGGTTAAAGCAAGTATGCATAATTCTCTGCTTAAAAAGTAAAAACCCTTCTCTCCTTACTTTTATGATCCCTTATTTCCTCTAAAATTCACACCCAAAATATAGCCTTTTTGTTGCTTTCTTTCTGGGTTTTGTTTGACTTGTGAGATACTGTTCCCATTTCCCAAATCCATTCGCTGTTGTTGGATCACTTCTTGAGGTTTTATTTCTTGCCTTTTCTCTTCTACATTTCTCTATAATTGTTTCTAATCATGTTGGTTTTTTTCCCTGTTCTGGCAAATTTGACAAAAGGAGCTTTCAACTGTCCAGCAACCCTTTTTTTCTTTTCTTGAAGGGTGAAAATTATAAGAATTTTTACATACTACTCTACAAAAAGAAATGATTTTTATTTTTTCTATTTGGTGCTCATGTTAATTAAAATGGCACACAAGAATGGTGATCCTTTGAGGCTTGTTGACTAGACCGTAGCGTAGTTGATGATCTTGATAGAAAAGAAGGATTCTTGGCAAGACAGATTCTGGGTTTAATTTAGAAGAGAGTGAAGGGAATGTGGAAATTGAGGATTTCTTATTTGTTAATTTGAGCCTGAGCAGTTATATAAACTTTGAGGGAATTGTGAATATTGAGGAAAAATGATCTTACATTAGGCTTTGATAAGCTAGTTGTTTTATAAAGTTAAATTGTTTGTTGAAATTGAAGTGACTCTAAGAAACTGAGGGCGAGACCAAATTTTGTTCTCTTTGTTAGTTGTGCAACTTGACATTTGAATGGTTGTTTTGCACTACGAGCTTTGTGTTTCTGCTTCTATATCCTTTACTGAAGTGTTATTATTGATTTGTTTAACTGAAGGGATTAGTTATATTGCTATAGAGTAGATTAAGGAAGAAAACCAGGGCTGTATAATATTACATGATAATTCAAACTGTCTTGTGTTTTCTTAGTTTCGTCGGTGTAGTTAGGATTTACTTTTCAGGGGGCATAATGAGACTGTAGTGCAAAAAGTCGATAACTCTAAAATGAGTTCAGGTCCAGCTATCAAGTTGAGAACTTGTCGAATCCAAAGCCCCGATCCAATCCATGAGATCTGAGAAGTGAACTTTTGAGTATACAGGAATATATAGGCTCGTATTGTGTTATATGTTATATATATTATACATGTGTTTTTCGTACGGGAGGGAAAGGGTGAATTATGGTGTATAGCCCTCTACATAGGTCTTCATTTAGGAGATTCCTGTTACTAGTTGGCAACTTATACTATTTGCATTGAGGTGTTTCCAGGCAATGCCAGCATGATTGTTTGCTCTGCTATCAATACATGTGTGAAGAATGTTGTCCACCTGAGTGGCCGTGTTCAACAAATGGGCAGCACTATTTTGAATGTGGTGTCTAGGGGACAATCCACTTCCCGCTGTTTTTCTTTGTACCCTAGTCGTTCCAGATCAAATTATTCTCGTTTGTCTGTCTCAAAGACATTCTCTTGTCCATCAATTAGCTTTCACACGTTGCATAGAAACTGTTTTGGATCCGACTCAATCAAGCAAAGGTATAATTTGGTATCATTAACTGTAAAAGGTGTAGTTAATTCTGGAGGTCGTCTGAAGAGACAATTCAATATTTCATTGCCAAGCCAAAACATGGCTCTGAGGTTTTCAGTTTCGAAACGAGGACTGCTCGCCAAAATCAAGGGTAATGTGGGATCTGTTTCTTGGTCACAAAGACATACCACCACTGGTATATTTTTTGGTCTTCTGGTTTGTTATTCAAGTTCTGAGCCAACACATGCTGAATCAGCTACTCGGAAGAACAAAGAAGAGGACATTTGCAATTCATCAGATATTAAATTCTCACATGGGAAGGAAGTCTACACTGACTATTCCATTATTGGTGAGCATCAATTTATTGTACAGTTCGTTAGTGGTGCATGCACATATCATTATTGTCACCAAAATGTACATATAAAAATTGGTTTCCTGGCAAACCGTTATACTAGTTAGTTGTGACTTGAAGTGTCAATGTCCACTCTGTGCAGGAGTACCAGGAGATGGTAGATGTTTGTTCCGTTCCGTGGCTCATGGGGCTTGTTTACGGTTTGGGAAACGAGCTCCAAGTGAAAGCCTTCAGAGAGAATTAGCAGATGACTTGCGTTCTAATGTATTTTTCTTATGTTTTTTCATCTTGATAATGAGAAGTGCTACATTTTGTTTCGGCAAAAAGCATCACTTCCTGTTGCCTCATCACCTTCTATCATTTTATGACTTTGCCTTTTTCTCTTGATCGTCTTTTTGCGTATATTGTGCTATTAAGAGAAAAATCAACATTTCTCTTATAAACTGCGAAGTGATAACAATTTGTTTAACAAAAGAAAAACTCCATGATATTAGCCATTACCCTATCATATTCATAAATTCTCCATCCAGGGCATGTTAATTGCAATATTTTATATTTATAGGACTCCTGATTTGTGATGTTTTGTTAAATTGGCCAGGTTGCTGATGAGTTTATCAAGAGAAGGGAAGATACAGAATGGTGAGAATTTTTGGCTATACACCATTTTTTTCACTATATTTATAGCAATAATGGATGCTATATAAGGGGACAAACAATATCCAATTTGTGTGATATTACAGAACCACTGTAATAGAAACTAAAAAAAAGAAAGAAGTTGGGTTCATGTTGGCAAACCATGAAAACTGGTTTCAGATGTATTGATGCAACGTTGCTGTCAATGTTTTCAATGGTTCAATCACGCCCATTAATTTTTCCCACATACTTTTTCAAGCAGTTCATGCCTTTGTAAAGTAAATCGAGTTTACATGGGATCTGAACTACTTGCACTATTCCTCAGGGCATATGATATCACAGTGAAGAAATATACCTCCAATGGTAAAGTTTTATGTATAAATTTGTTTGACAACTCCATGATTCCAACAGGTTTATAGAAGGCAATTTTGACACCTATGTGTCACAAATGAGGAAGCCACACGTGTGGGGTGGTGAGCCTGAGTTGTTAATGGCTTCACATGTTCTCAAGTAAGGACCTCTCTCTCGATGTGTTCATCTCTTATCAGGAAAAACAGAAGCTGTGCATGGGGAAGAAAAGTATGTGCACATGCAGTCTTTGAAAATTGTAGCAATTTGCATGCTGCAAACGCGTTTGCGCACATACAACTTAGCATATGATTTTCATTTACTTGTCTTCAACTTTAGAGAAAAAGAGAGAGGAAGATTCATTGAGGGTTAATATTGATGGAAGCCATAAAATAACTGCAGGATGCCAATCACTGTGTACATGCACGACAAGAATGCGAGGGGCTTGATATCCATTGCAGAGTATGGTCAGGAGTATGGGGTGGAAAATCCAATTAGAGTTATATATAATGGATTTGGTCATTATGATGCCTTGCAATTTTCCTGGAACCAGAGGCGGTAAATCAAAACTTTAGCTGTGCTTTTTAACTGAAACTGGAATGAAAATCATGATATATGAATGCAATTGTATCGTTTTATGTTATGTTGCGTACTATAGTAATTTTCTTAACAGATTAAATTCTCTGTTTTTAATTTTTTAAAGTTATCCCTCGAGAGTAAATTGGAGTGGGAAATAATTATCTTGTCTAATTGGTAGAGTTTTTAGTTGTGATTAAAAAAAATAAGGATTAAATTTAAAAATATAATATATATATATAAATTGGAATTGAATATCTAAATTAAGAAGAAATAATTTTTTTATAAAAGAATCAATGGCAACAAATTTTTTTTTTAAAAAAATTAAAATTAAAATATAAAAAAATCAAGAAGTTCAATCTGACGGTGGAGGAGAGAGAAAAAATCATTAAAAAGATTTATCAGTAACAAACCAACCATCCATTATTGACTCGTGCTGCAGTAAGAAGAAAAGGACATAGTAGGACATCCAACAACTAGACAGATGGATAAGTTCTACGACTAGAAAGTGTCACACATGTCAATCAAAGTGTTTGGATACCTTCCATGCTGCATGATCTGAGAACTTATTAAAATATAATATTAATTTGGATAAAAATACTATAATATCCTCAATAAAACTTTAAATTTAAAAGATAAAAAAAATAACCCTTCACGAAAAGAAATTTTTTTTACTTTAAGGCTTTAAAACAATCTAATTTTTTATTCAAATTTGGAAAACCCAACTACCCTTAGATATATATTTTATTTTTAAGAGTATTTTAATATTTTTATTGTTATTAAATAGCAAAAGACATCCCATCAGCCATGCCAAATATTATTTGACTGAGGGATTTTACTATTGTAATAAACATCAAAATAAGTTCAGAGGTACAGTAAATATACTATTTAAACCTCCATCAATTTTAGTATATTTGCTAAGAGAGTAAGAGTACACTTCAGGGTATTCATTGCTCACTAGTGTACAGTCAGAACTTAAAGGACACTTTTACATCATGAGGGTGTTTGAAATCGTGGTTAACCCAGAGTTTTGTAAGTTTTTAATTTTTTTATTATATTTTTTTATTATTTTAATATATTAAATTTATTATATACTCTTTTGTCCAACCAGGCCTGGCCTAGCCTGGCTAGTTGACACCTAAAGAGTTGTACACAAGTCTGGACCCCAAAGGGTGACCACGTAAAACCAGAAAGATGGACTTTCTAGGGCACCTGTCCATTTCTTCTTTGTTAAAGTCTGGGCATTTGTTCTGGTGCTCCATTTTCTAGCAGAAACGAACTCATGCTGCTTTTAGGCTCGGTTTTTTTTTTTAACATTACACACTAATATAAATTATATATTATAATCTTATTTAATAATTTAAATTATTAAATTAGAATGGTTTTTTATATAGTATCGTGGTTTTAATGATTAAGTGATTAAAAATTTAAATTTTATTATTTTATTTATTTGATAAAAATTAAATACAAAATAATATAAGCTGTATAAGTTTCAAGTTCAAAGAGTTTTTATTTTAAAAAATATGTTAAATAATAATATAAATTATATCTTGAAATCTAACTTATTAAATTAAAATAATTTTTTAAGAAAAAAAATAAGGAAGATTATTTTAAAATGTCAGTTGTTAAGTCCGCATCTCGTTCTTGGCCTGTTGTGATCACACGAATGGTTTTTTTTTAGCTTCCAGTGGCTCATAATCTATATGATTTACACTAGGGTTCAACCAAGGCTGAGCATGTTCTCTGCGAAGAATCTATATGATTTCCGATCGTCGTTTCTGATGGATTTTTTTGAATCTTACAGCCATTGTAGAGTTTACGAGAGTGGTCCTGATGGGTAGTGGAAACTGAAAAAGGAAGCGCACCAGCATCGAAGCATGTCTGCAATGTGTCCTTGTTCAAATGATTTTCTGACACCAAACCACAGAGTCTGTAAACAGCACATTTACAATCCCGTCCCTACTTTCCACTTCCAATTTCTGCCCACCTTCTGATGCTCCGGGTTTAGGCAGCGATGGTACTGTATTTTTTTAAAAAATATTTTTATTTTTTTAAAATTTCTTATGCTATCAAAGTCACTAGATTATTATACAGAGGAAAAACAAAATTCGGATGAATCTTCTTGATTGATGATAACAGCTCAACTTCTTGATTGCAATAAAATTTACGAGAAAAGTGGAAGAATCTTCCAAAATCTTATCATGAAAAATATGATTATAGAAAGTGATAGATTTCATATCAAGAAGAAAATTGAGACGTAATACTGCAAACGGTACAGGAAAAATTTTCTTTTAGTTTTTTTCTGTTTCCGTTGTTTAAATTGAATTCACTGTTAACTGAATAGAGTTGTGTTTGTAGGAAAGTTTTTTTTAAAAAAAAAAAATTCCTGAAAAATAAATTATTTTATAATTTTAGTAATGTTATGAAAAATAAATTGAATTATATTATTCAGTGTTTGACTATGTCATGAAAAATAAGCTGAAAAATATCTTATTAATATTTTTTTTTCAAGTTTATTTAAAGAACAGACACCAAATAATACAAATAAAAAGTTAAAGGGATATGAAATTGAAAAAAATAATATCATAAATTATTTTAAATAAAAAAATAAAAATAAAAATAACAATCTAAAGAATAAATACTAAAATTGATAAAAAAACATTAAATTAAATTCTAATAAACAAAATTAAAAAAAAAAGATACAAAACAAAATATACAATAAAAAAAATTATTGATTTTTTCAAAAGTTTTTAGAAATTTTTTATTGATCAATTGTTTTTCTTTTTTAAAGATTGGTTGACATGTTAGGCGATCATTGAAAAGCTAATGATTCCAAATCTTGTCCTTTGTCATTTGTCAATCTTATCAATTGCCATTTGAAAAGTTTTTTATTCAAAAAAATAATCACGTGCCCTTGTATAATTAAATGAAAAATTCTAAAACCCAATTCAAATAAATGGAATGCACTTAAGTTAATCTGAATTTAATTTTTTTTTAATCTTTATTTTTTTTTTTTTTTGATGGGACATGCGAATGGATGATTCATGCACAAAATGACGAGTATGTTTGATAATATAACTGTTGTTATTTTTTAAATAATATTTCATACTGAAATGCATGCTAATAATATTTTTTTATTTTTTAAAAATTATTTTTGACATTAGCACATCAAAACGATCTAAAACATATAAAATATATTAAATTTTAACAAAAAAAATTAAATTTTTTTAAAAAATTAAAATTAAAATATAATAACATGTTCCCAAACGGTTTTAAAGCATTTTCAACTCCTCGAAGATAAAAAAAAAATTCCATTGTTATTTAGATTTCTTTTTTCTTAAAACAATTACTTAAAAAAATTGTTATTTAAAGGTCAAGTTTGTTGTGGTTATTTTTTTAAATATTTGTTACTCGAAAATATTTTAAAATAATAATTTTTTTATTTTTTAAAAAATTATTTTTGATATCAGCGCATCAAAATGATATAAAAATATCAAAAAATATTAATTTGAAGCAGTGAAAAAATAAAAAATTTAAATATTTTTTAAAAACATTTTTAAAATATAAAAATAAATACTCATCGCAGTATTAACACATGATCTTCCCAAAATTGGACAATCAAACTTCAGCATTTTTTTTAAAACCAACTCGAGAAAGGGCACTTCAAACAACCTTGATCCTTTTTCCAGTTAAAGTGGCAAGTGACCGAGGTTTTGCTCTCCTTTCTCAACGCCTAAGCTAGAACTTTTTATTCCTAGCAATGTTAAATTCTAAATTATTTTGTAGTCTTCTGAACTCAGTCCCTTACATCAATATTGTTGGGTTTTTTATGCTATGAGAATACGATGTAGTATAAAATTATAAATAAGAGAATTTTTAATTAAGTGTGTGTGTTTGACATGTTATTATAATTTTTTCTTAACAATAAAAAAAATTATTATGATGTTTATTAATTAGTTAGATATTTTTTAAATTATAATTAAAATAAAACATAGCTTCAATCGTGTCGAGAATAAGCTAGGACGCGATTGATTGTTTTTTAAAGTAGAAACCGTGTTTTACAAAATTTTGAGATATTTTGTTTTTATTGAAAATTATTTTTTTTGAATTATTTTGATGTAAGGGTATCAAAAATAATTTTTTTTTAAATATATCTTTAAAATATTTCTAATTAAAAAAACCTTTAAAAACAATTACTGCCATAATTTAAAAAAACTACCTTAAAAGTAATTAATTAATTATTTAAAAAATATATAAGTAATTAATTAAATAAATAAAAAGGCTGTATGTAGAAAGTAGTAGAGAAGCCCATCATAAACTTTAACATTTATATTTAATGTTTGTTTTTATATTTTAAAAGTATTTTAAAAAAAATAATTTTTTTTAATTATAAAAAATAAATTTTAAAAAATAATAAAATATTATTTCAATTGAATGTATTTCTAAAAATAAAAACACGTTGCGTTAATTCAAATTTGCTCACGTTCCCATGTTGCTCGTGCTTGCCAACCTCGATTTTCCCAACTCGAAACTCAATTTCAAGTTCAAAACTTTCAAATCCAAAAACCTTCTCCTCTTCTTCTTCTCCCCACACTTAACCACTATTTCTCTTCAGCAACTCCTCGTTGCAAAATATCCTCTCCGATCTCTCACTCTCCTAAATGGTTAAAACTCAGAGCTAAAACAGCAAAAAATGAAAATGTCACTAATCCCTTTCAAAGTCACAGCCTTTCTCGTTACAATCACCTTCACCAACCTTCGATTTCTCTCCTTGTCTCTTAACACTGATGGTCTAGCTCTCCTAGCCCTCAAAGCCGCAATCACAACTGATCCAACCGACACTCTAGCTTCCTGGACCGAAACTGACCCAACCCCGTGTCACTGGCATGGTATCACTTGCATTAACCACAGAGTCACCTCTCTTTCGCTCCCTAACAAAAACCTCATTGGCTACATTCCTTCTGAACTTGGCCTTCTCGACTCACTAACTCGACTCACTCTCTCTCGCAACAACTTCTCTAAACTCATACCTTTACACCTCTTCAATGCATCAACTCTCCGCTTTCTTGATTTGTCTCACAATTCTCTGTCAGGTCCAATTCCTGCCAAGATTGAATCTTTGCAAGCCTTAACCCACTTGGATTTATCTTCTAATTGTCTTAACGGGTCTCTCCCTGCATCTTTGATTAAGCTAAAAAGCTTAACTGGGACTTTAAATTTGTCTTACAATTCGTTTTCTGGGGAGATTCCAGGGTCTTATGGGTTTTTTCCTGTAATGTTGGGTTTAGATTTAAGACACAATAATCTTAGTGGCAAAGTGCCTTTAGTTGGGTCATTAGTGAACCAGGGGCCAACTGCATTTGCTGGAAACCCAAGTCTTTGTGGTTTTCCTTTACAAACTCCATGTCCTGAAGCTGTTAATATCACGATTAGTGATAATCCTGAGAACCCAAAAGGCCCAAATCCTGTTTTTATCCCTGGGAGTGTTGAGAACGTGAAAATCAAAACAGAGTCGATAGCAGTTCCCTTAATTTCGGGCGTTTCGGTGGTGATCGGTGTTGTTTCGGTATCAGCGTGGCTGTATCGAAAGAAATGGTGGGCTAATGAGGGTAAAGTGGGAAAAGAAAAGATAGACAAGAGTGACAATAATGAGGTTACTTTTAAAGAGGAGGGGCAGGATGGTAAATTTCTGGTGATCGATGAAGGGTTTAATTTGGAATTAGAGGATTTGTTGAGGGCATCTGCTTCTGTGGTGGGGAAAAGTAGGACTGGGATAGTGTACAAGGTGGTCGTGGGTGGTCGTGGGTCTGGTACGGTGGTGCCTATGGTTGTTGCTGTGAGGAGGCTGAGTGAAGATGATGCCACGTGGAAGCTGAAGGAATTTGAGTCCGAGGTTGAAGCAATTGGGAGGGTCCATCATCCTAATATTGCAAGGCTGAGAGCTTATTACTATGCGCATGATGAGAAGTTGTTGGTCTCTGATTTTATCCGCAATGGAAGTTTATACTCTGCCCTGCATGGTAACATTTCTCTAATTCTCTTAGCCATGTTCATGTCTTTCTGCATCGAATTCAACATCGGTCCCCTTCATACTTGCAAGTCAAATGTTGCTGTTTTTGGTCACACAATATTCTAGGAGCATTTATTAGATTTGCTACTCATTTTAACTTTACAATATAGTTCAAGTTTCCACTAACAATATATTCCATGATAAATAACGTCGTTGGTTAAAAAAAAAAAACCCGATAACTAATGTCTTGATTGCCTTACAATGAAGTGTGGAGTCCAAAGATGGAACCTTTCTATCCAAAAATATAACGAGTCTTAAATTTCATGTGATGTTGATCCTTGGCCTTGTTGTCTAATGCTTATTTCCCGAACAAAACAAGTGAATTCAGATCATGTATGAGGAGCGCTTAGTTGATCAACCATAGACGACAAAGAACTTTAAAACATAGTTAACAAACCCAAGATGACCTGACCCTGAGCCTAGCTCTAACCGGTTTTTATTTTGAACCAGTTTGGAGGTTGCTCCGTCATACCAGGGTGAGAGACCTAGCTCGGTCAACTCCAATGATTTTTCTTTTAATTTTTATTTAAAATGATATCGTTTCATTTTAACAACCGAACCTCGAAGCTTGATTTGATAACTATGCTTTAAAATGCGAAAATTCAAACTGTTAATTGCATCTGTGAGATGTTTTATGCTTTTATCTGCTCTAACTTCTCGAGATATTGATTTTGCATTCGATTTTTAATGCTATATCTGGATATCATTACTTTGCGTACACACTTCAGAGTCGTAAATCTCCATGAAAAAAATGTTTTTCTTAGTCTTTGAAGTTGGGTGGTGAGATTGGAATAGTGAAGCCTTTTGAAGCTAGTAAATTGTGTCAAATGTTGTTTTCCTCGGTTTTAAGAGATGGTTGATGGGTGCTTTAAGAAGAGCACATATTCAACAATGGGTCAAATTCGTTGGCAACTGCAAAGGACCTGCGGCAATGCTTGACTCTAAATATTAGAAATTGAAATACTTAGTGTTTTTTTTGGGGGCAATTTGATGTTATGTTCACGTTGTGGAACGTGTTGATGTCACATTCCCAGTTTTGAATATGTTTCAACCACAAGAATATACTCAGGTATGTACGTTGGAATTATCCTAGCAGTTAGCACTGGCAACTTTGGAATATTTCAAGTTTGCAATGCCTTCCTCTTCTTTGAAGCGGTAATAACTCCTGCTCTGATGCACCTGGGGCATCATTCTCGTCGTTTTCTTCCCTTCAAATATTCAAAGTATTTGTCTCACTTGATTTCCCATAAATGGTAATTGGCTTCAGGACGTATTCTTGATGCTGTGGCCCTCTCAATCTACCACGCTTGCTTATGCTCAGTATTGTGTGGTCCTCTCAATCTACCACGCTTGCTTATGCTCAGTATTGTGTGGTCCTCTCAATCTACCATAGCTCGTGTCTATAAATACAAGATCTAACGTTTTTTAACAGCCCTCGAGGGTGAATGCTGAGTTCGATATCTTTCTCACTATTGATATTTCTCTGTGACATGTATCCAAGTCATGGACCACTGGGCAGGCTTTTTGTTTGTATTACTGTGATTCATCATGCATCATAGGTGCTATTTGACTCTAAAATATGAAACTTTGTTCTTTTATATATTGTTGTGTGGCGTGTAAGTTATCTGATTTTTCTCAGTACACCGAATAATCTTCTCATGTTAACTGATACTCTTGACACATGCATGTTAAGTTCCTTTTTGCATCTTAAAATATAAAAGAGAATATGCATTGCAGCACTGGTATTATCGTGCTTGCAACGATCATTTGTTGCTATTATTTCACTCAGAACCTTTATGACAGGCTCTGAAGTTTTCAATTAGCGATGTTAATGAATCTCCATATGGTGTTAAAGACAGCCCCTGAAGGTTTCAATTATCAATTTAATGAATCTCCATATGGTGTTAAAAATTTTGCAGGAGGACCTTCTAATACTTTGCCTGTGCTATCATGGGCGGCTAGGTTGAAAATTGCTCAAGGAACGGCTAGGGGTTTAATGTACATACATGAGCACAGTCCTCGGAAGCATGTCCATGGCAACTTAAAATCCACAAAAATTCTGCTGGACGATGAACTCCAGCCTTACATCTCCAGTTTTGGGCTTGCTCGTCTTGTATCGAGTGGCTCAAAATTCACTACTTCAGCATCAAAAAAGCTGTATTTGAACCAAACCATTTCCTCTGCAACGGGCTTGAAAATTTCAGCTCCCTATAACGTTTACTTGGCACCAGAAGCTCGAGTCTCTGGCCGCAAGTTCACTCAGAAATGTGATGTGTACTCTTTTGGAATTGTACTGATGGAGCTTTTAACTGGTCGGTTACCAGATGCAAGACCAGAAAATGATGGTAAGGGACTAGATAGCCTTGTGAGGAACATGTTTCGAGAGGAGCGCCCCTTGTCTGAGATTATAGACCCTGCACTATTAAGTGAGGTTCACGCAGAGAGACATGTTGTTGCAGTGTTTCATATCGCACTCAATTGCACTGAACTGGATCCTGAATTGCGTCCTAGGATGAGAACTGTGTCTGAGAATCTTGACTGCATCAAATTGCATTGAAGAGAGGAAGACCCCTGATAAAGTTCTTGTTTCCAGTTGCGACTGATGCTGAAGCTTGCTTTGCTTCTGAAATCTGTGTACTGTTCTTTGGATGTATTCTGTATGTCTAATGTAATATTCCAATTGTATTTGATGTCCCCTCCAAGCTCTGGAGAGGACTGGATGTCTTGTTAGACAGATTATTCCAGGCAACCTTCTCTTTGAATGTGATGATTGCTGTCCATCGTGACCTGCTGTGGTTCTTTTGCATGATAGACATGCAGATATTTGAAACTGCCCGACTTGGAAAACTTGATTGCATTTATCAGTAGTCAAATGTCTATAGCAAATCTAGATGAAGCACAAGAGATTATCAACTTAAAGGGAAAAAAAGGAGAAAATAAAAGGATGGTATTCCCACGCTGGTATGTTGTAGTGCAAGTTTACAGCTAACACGTTCGTGTCAAGAGGCAAAAGGTAGAAAAAAAATCCAGTTGCGTTTTATGGTGAAGCTGGCAATTGGCATTGTTTTGCAGGAAGTTATTGCGTTAGGTTTATTGAATGGCTTACAGGGATAGCTATGGAGATTATGTTTATGAATATGTCATGCAGGTAATCTGTTGTTACATGTAGCAATAATTTTACTTATGTAAAATATATTATTATTAATAAAAAAAATTATATTTAATATTCATTTATACCTGATTAATGAATCTAATGTTTGATAAATGAATATGAAGTTTGTGGAACAAAAATGTTTTGTATAGAAAATTATATGTTGTATTATTTAAGGAGCAAATTGATATTTTATCATTTATAAAGTTTTTAAATTTTTTTATAAATAGAATGTTATGTATCTTATTTTTTATATAAGATAATATAACAAATACAGTATTGAAACACCTAAACATAAAAAAAAGACGTAACACTAAAATATATAGCAACCCTCTCTTATAAAAGGGCGTGTGAGATTTTTCATTGGAGATTAATGTGGCTTATTATTAGAGATCAGATACTTGGACAACTTGTAATTTGCCACAACTCTGGCGTGAAGCAATTATTCAAAACTAAGAAGAACATTTAATCTTCAGGTGATTTTCTATAAATTCTAAACAGCTTTAAATCTATTTAATAATATTTTTGAAATTTTTTAAAGTTTTAAAATTTATTATTTTTGGTATATTTATGTATGTCGAGAAATCTAATAGGTTAAGCCTTACAACGAGCAGCCCATTAAAGCAAAAATACGATGTAATTGATGATTTCATTGAAAAATCCCTTATTCCAAAGTTGAAGTCGAGAATGCCACATTAGGAAGCTAAAAGCATTACATTATAATTATAAATACAACTAAAATATAAGGGTAAATTTAACTGTTGATATGAATGTTTTATATCAACTTCGTGCCATATCTGAAGTGGTTCGGAAGTGGCGGTGATAACAGAGACGTCGGGTTCAGACTCCGGGCGGGACAATGGTTTCTTTTACTCGACAGTCGACAGGCAACTTCTTGCCTTTTTTTTTAGAAGGCAGATTACAAGTTATTTGCTTCTTATCAAAAGCAAGCAAAATAATAATAAAAAAAAAGGACCTGGGGGTGTAGGCTTATCTCTAGCCCTTGCGACTGGGCTTTTTTAAACAGGTACAACGTAGATCTTTCAAGTCAATATCGCAGTAAATCAATTTTTATATTTTTTTAATGTATAAAAAATAAAAAATAAAATAATTCAGTTTATTGGAGTGCATAACCAAGAAAACTAATTTGATGAGTTGACTATTGTGACCCCAACTTGTTTATATTTTTTTTCATTTGAGTTTTTTCTTTTTTTTGACAAGTTATATCAAATTAATTCCTCTATGATTTAATTAAAAATACAAGTCAAGCAAAGAGTCAAGTCAGGATTTTACAAGTTTGAACTATTATACTGAGTTTAATGACATGCCAATGACTTTTTTTATTTGGCCCTTTGTATTTTTTTCCTTTGACACTTTTGAGTTTTTTTTTTTCAATCTCATCTTTTAATATTGAGTTTTTTTGTTAATTTTATCATTAAGTATTGGGTTGGTTGTCAATTGCTCTTTTTTTTTTATCATGTAATAAAAGAAAAACATTATTCCAACCCAGTGGAGTCCCTAACCCGGATTGCGGATTTTGCGGGTTTACTAAGGTGAACATGACTTGTTTCTTTTTTTTTTTTCATTTGATTTTTTTGCTTTGGACCTATCTAGTGAACAAAGTCACTTGGGATAATCCCCACATTGTTTAATTTAGACCTTAGGTTAAGCAAAGATTTGGTTCGAGATTTTTCAAGTTTCAATCATTGTATCAAGTTTAATGACAATGCTAAAAAGTCTCCAACAATTTAAATATTATTTTTTAAAATTCATAAAAATTGCGATACAAGCCGCTACGAGAGCGTTATCAAGAGCGTAGTGTATAAATATAGAAATAAGTAGTCACTATAATTGCCCACCTGAATTTTTGTTGAACGTAAAAAAAGATATGAAGGTTTTGTTGACATGTTTTCTAATAGAAAAAAATAATAATTACATGGAAGTTGACCCGATGTGATATAGTTGACTTTGCAAGTCAAAAGATGTCCTAAAATGACCGTTAAAAATATAGTTTGACTAAAAAAATCAAGATGATATTTTTTTTAAAATAAAAAAAGACAACATATCATACATACTTAGATTTACTCAGATCAACTCAGGTTAACTTGCAAGATCTCCAACTCGAGTCATAAGACCATGATGATTATGTAAAACGTAGATAAAAAAATAATAGTAATTCCAATTCTCAATTGATCCAATATTAAAAGATAAAATTAAAAATATAAATTGATTGAAAAATAAGTTGAGTTAACTCAGGTTAATCCGTCAAATCTGATTCATGAGATTTGAATAACCATATAGAAAGAAAATTGAAACAAATTATGAAACTCAATTCTCAATCAACTTAATGTTGAAGGATAAAATGAAAAAAATAAATTAAAAAAGGACATGAAAAAACCATTTGAGTCAACCCAAGTTAACCGACCAAACCCGTGACTCGAGTCATAAGGCCGAGTTATCTTCATAGAAAGCAAACAAAAAAAATATGAATCTTAATTCACAACCAACCCAATATTGAAGAATATAATTGAAAAAAATAAATTAAAAAAGGGACAAAAAAATCTGAGGCAACCGGGCTAACCTGCGACCCAAGTCATGAGACCGTGATAATCCTATAGAAAAAAAATAAAAAAATAAAGTGCAATCCCTAATCAACCTAGTATTAAATGATTAAATTGAAAAAAAAATCAATTAAAAAAAATATCCGATTCAACCCTAGCTAACTTGTCAAACCCGGATAATGAAATTATGATAACTCTATAGAAAAAAAAATAAAGTCAAATTCTTTATCAATCTAATGTTGAAGAATAAAATTAAAAAAAATACTCAATTAAAAAAGAACTAAAAAAACCCGAGCTAACCTAGCTAACCAGCCAAACTCACTACCCAAATTATGAGATCGTGATAACCCCATGAAAAACAAATGAAAAAAATTTAAAATTAAATTTTCAATCAACTTAATATTAACATATGAAATTAAAAAAAAACAACCAAAATTTACTTGTAAAAACCAAGTAATAAATCCTAGATAACTTCATAAAAATAAAATATAAAATTCAATACCCCCAGGGAAAAAAAAAAAAAAAAAACATTGATGAAAAAATTGAAAAAGGACAAAGCATTTCACTAAATGCAAATGCCTTGGAGGATATGTTAATTAATAATTAATCTATCTCTAACACTTGGAATCTTCAGTCGTGATATCAATTCCTAGCAAAGCTAAGGTTGCCGCGATGGAAGACATGTAACCAACCATATAATGGGCCTATTCTCCTTCGAAGGGGGCACCTAAAATCCAAAACGCAGGCTTAAAATTGTTCAAAGCTATGCCTTCGACATGCTGCTTAAGATATAAACTGGGAATATGTTAATCAAGCCCGAGCCTATCACAAATGAAAAATTTAGCATAAACTCGTACAAAAATTGAACTCCACTGCATTTAGCTTGCCTCAAAGGAAAAATCAGTATAATCCAACGCGAAGTTATTCTTTAGGACAAATGGAATCTATTTAATATATATTTCAGATAAAAACACTTCAATCCTTGAAGAGAATAGAAAATTCTATAGCGTTTAAGGGGGTAATTAACCAGTGACATGCAAGTAGTTACCGAAGAAATAGAGAATACAAGGAGGATGTAAAAATTTAAATCCATGATATATGAAAAATAATACAAATATTTTTACTCGGAATTTTTTTGCTATGCATGAGTTCTAAGAAGTAACTAATATAATCCCTATAAAATTTATCTAGGTTTTGGGTTATTTTATGGGGTATTTAGGAGTGTGGTAATGATTGCTTAATTTTTAAAGTATTTTTTTACTCGGAAATGCATTAAAATAATATTTTTTTATTTTTTAAAAATTATTTTTAACATCAACATATTAAAACGATTTGTTAACATAAAAAAATAGTAATTTAAAATAAAATAAAATTTAAATTTTTTCAAAACGTAAAAATAAACAGATTGTTAGTCCCATATCCAACTCTCTCTCCCCCTCTCAAGAACAATTGAAATCTATTTAATGTTTCAGGTAAAAACACTTAAATCCATGAAAATAATAAAAAAAATTACGGCGCTGAAGGGAGTAATCTGTTACATATAAGTAGTTACTTAAGAAATAAACAAATATAATGAGAATGTAAAAATTTGTATTCATGATCTACAAAAAATAATAAAAATATTTGTACTCAGAATTTTTCTACAACATATGAATTCTAAGAATTAAGTAACTAATAGAATCATTATAAAATTTATCTAGATTTTAGGTTATTTTAGTCCCCACATCCAACTCTCTCTCCCCCTCTCAAGAACATGAAAAGAGATGTCTAGCATCTAGCCCAAGAGATCCTTGCCCTAGCCCCCTTTCTTCCCATGCCCTTTCCAAAAAGATTTACTCCTGGAGAACCCTAGCAGGACCACTGTTTCATTCATTCACGTAAGCATCGAAGAAAATGCTCTCTCGCGTGTACTTGTTACCCACCACACACACACACACACACACACACACACACACACACACACACACACAACCTTACTTTAATATGGTGGTAGCATTGTCTTTTATCCCTCGCTCATTTTTGGTTTGACTTTATTTCTTTCCCCCTTTTTGGGTCCTTCTATGGCAGGCACGATGGGAGGAGGAGGAGGAGGACCACAAGGGACAAATGAGGATCTTTGAGTTAATTAATGTTCCAATAAATACATGGATTAGATTCAATCAATGATTAAACAAAAATTAATGACAAAACAAAAGCAATGCTTAAAAGGGGATCTCTTCTTGTTTCTAGCAATTAACAATAACCTAATACTAGTACCAACAATAAATAAATAAATAAATAAATAAATCATGCACTCTCTCTCCGATCCCAGATTCTCCTCTCCTTTGTTTTCCTACTTTTATTTTTATTTTTTTTCTATTTCCGGGATGCATAAAAACAACTGATTCCCTGGGAAGATGAGGATTTGATTATTTCGAAGAATCAGGAATTATTCCTATTAATTTCTCCCCACACAAAGATTCTCAAGCTTTGATACCGATACCGATAAAAAGTGAAAGCATTCGAGGGGAAGAAATATATATATATATATATATATATATATATATATATATATATATATATATATAAAAAGGCATGCCGAAACGGGCTCTCGGATTCTGTAAATGCGAGGAGCGGTGGTATTGATGAAATGGAAAGGCGGCGCCTGCGATAGTTATCACAGCCACGCGCAGAGGGAAAGTGACAAGACGGAATGCACGAATCAGATGCGGCATGAATCTTGTTCTCAAAGGATCTAACGGTGACGTCGAGGCATTTAATCAGCCAATAATCTTGTAGTCTCCTGCCCCTTGTGTTTTTTCTTAATATGCCTTATCCACGGTATCGGTTCCACTATTCTCGAGGATTAACGCCGTCAGCGTCACTCGATCCACCCCGTCTCTCTCTCTCTCTCTCCCTGTGAAGATTTTCCTTGTCTTGCAATTAATCTCGGAACAGTAAAATTAATTCATGGATGAGATGTTGGTAATAACATTATCTTAATAAAAAACAATTTTAAATATGTATATATATTATTTTGGAAAACAACAAGGGCATTTTGGTAAGGTAGGAAAAGACACAAAAGTTTGGTAGAGAAATTAGATCGATCGCTGTCCGTACTTCATTACCTTTTCTCGCCAACAAAGAAGAAAGATAAACCTTGGCCTCTCTCTTTCCCTTTTCGGTCTTCCTCTCTCGACTGCTCTCATCATTACCCCCGCTCTCTCTCACCCTTTAAGCTCAAGATCTTCCTTGCTTTCGGTGCTTTGAAAAGCAAATCTGAGGTTCCTACCTCTTCACTTCTTTCACAAAAACTCACCTTCCCTTCTCTCTCTCTCTCTCTCTCTCACTTTCAATCTTTTCACTTGACAGTATATGCATACAATCAGTAAAACCTTTTCTAGAGGTTTTTCATTCTTCTCATTAAGCTTTAATGCTTCTCTTGAAAGGGTTTAAACCTTTTCTTTTCTTGATTGCTTCCTCTTCACGATCTTATCTTTACTCTGCTTAAAAAATAAGCTGACAGAAAATTTTATCAAGAAAGCGATGCTAAAATATTCCCAGAATTTTCTTCCAGCCTTAATAAAGTGGTTACTATTAAGGTACTTGTAAATGGTTCTTCAGCATCAAATCTGTTAACTTGAGCCCACAATAGTTAAGAAGAAACAGAGAGAATCAGAGTAAAGCAGAGCATTTGTTGATGGATTCGAGTAGTAGTCACAACTCCAGTTCAGGGTCATTGAGATTTCGCTCAGCTCGGAGTTCACTTCTTGCAAATTTCACTGATAATGGAGTCGACAATGATTCTGTTTTGAATTTCCAAGACTTTGAGGATAAATCCGCTGCAAGAGTGAGAGAGGAAGCTGTTAATTATTCATGTTTGCCGCGGAGTTATCCAGGTTTGCCTCCTCATTATCCAAGGCAGAGTTCAGCTACAAGTTCTTCAGCTATGGATAGTTCATATGGTTTGATTGGTTCAATATCAATTGGTCATCATGAGCAAGTTGAAAAGGTTGATTCAAATCCTGCTAGGCAGAATAGCTCTCCCGCTGGACTTTTTGGGAACCTTACTGTTCAAAATGGTATTTTTTTTATTCTCATTTCTAAATGATGTGTTTTTGAGCGATTTGGTAATACATGGTTGTTTAGATTTGTATTGTTGGGAGTTTCTTTTACTATTGAGGTTGATTTCTTGAAATGAATTTACATGTTTGCTTCTGATACTCGTGTTCAACGTATTGTTTTTAGAAGCTCATTTGCTTCGAAGATAGAGTATATGTATGTGTCTTTGTATCAAACTATCAATTGCTATTAATTTAGAATCTGTGTTTTAGTACAAGATGCATGTATTAGGGAAATTGATCCGAGGTGCTAAAAAATGTCATTGAGTTTTGAAGATAGTTGAAATAATCTCAAATGTTTCATCAGATTCGTAGAAAGGTTGATCTAAAGATAACATTTTATTGAAGCAACTAAATGGTTTGTGTGTGTGTTTTTTTCCTTTCTGTTGAACAAGTATGGTGTTTCGGCATTAGGAATTACTAATTCCGAATTAGTATAACTAGAAAGGTTCCAGTATCCCTAAATGATTGAAGAATCTTCAAGAATGCAATTCGAGTGTTTATATATATATATATATATATATTATTGTGGTAGATGGTAGAAAGAATTGTAGAAAACCTCTCAGTAAATTGCTGGCTATCCCACCAT
>Ga0307517_10004466_pt1 | contig 21479 bp, 19 predicted proteins | sample 23_EM_MG_FD_194515 | JGI IMG/M metagenome (GOLD analysis project Ga0307517, IMG submission 194515) | Populus trichocarpa ectomycorrhiza microbial communities from riparian zone in the Pacific Northwest, United States - 23_EM | ecosystem: Host-associated > Plants > Roots > Unclassified | place... | reverse complement strand
TGATTTTGAACTCCATCGTGTCTTCTATAAAGGCTGGCAGGCTGTTGGTTAGTTCTTTACTTTCTTGTTTTTCTCTTCTTCTCGAGTATAATTAAATTGGTTTCATGAATTATAGCCAAGTGTCATCGTCAATTTCTTGAATTTTCAGGATATACTGAACAGATAAAGAATCCTCATGATTTTTTCACTGGAAGGTATCGTTTATTTATGTGTTAAATGCCCACGTGTAGAAAAGTGGATCTTTCGTTTGCTTGTTTGTTTTTTCATGAATTCTTGAATTTCTTGTTGAGTTCATGAAACAACAAGGGAAATATGCTTGAATATGGATTCTTTTTTCTATTTTATATAAGTAGATGGTCTATACGGCCTTGAGCTGCACAACATGGGATATCCCTCCTCTTTTCTAAGTCCCCCGCATCCTGGATGCTAGCAGGATTTGATACCAGTTGTCTTCTTCCACCGGTGATTAACTTACCAGTTAATAAAACTTGGCACTAATGGATTCTTGCATGTGTAACCAATTCATTTGATTCTTATAAAAATCAATGAAAATCATTGAATGCGGATTTTGTTTTGATGTGCATTTCAATTTCCAATCAATATTTCTTTCGTCCACCCCTTTATTCATTGTTTCTGAGAATGAAATGGAGGGTCAATTATATATGGCAGATTGGGGGATGTAGAGTTTCTGGTGTGTCGAGATGATGATGGCAAGATTCATGCTTTTCACAATGTGTGTCGCCATCATGCCTCTCTTGTTGCATCTGGAAATGGGCAAAAGTCTTGTTTTGTATGCCCTTATCATGTGAGTTCACTTTTGAATTTCTTTGGTTTTGACCACAAAACAAATACTAGTGTACTAGCTCACCTGCAAAATTCTAACTTTCAATGCATCTTGGAATAGTTCGTTTTGATCGACCATTTTGTTTATCAAGTGTGTGTTAAATTCATAGCTAGAGGAAACTATTTCAACTTCAACATATAAATACATCTAATTTTTCTTACAGGGGTGGACATATGGGTTGGATGGAGCACTTCTTAAAGCAACCAGGATAACCGGGATCCAAAATTTTGATGTAAATGTATGCTGAAACATATGGTCGCAATCCTATTTTCAATTCATGTAAGACATTTTCTGGTTTTATCGATAATTTTGTTGATTTATCTGATCATGGAACATAGGAGTTTGGGCTTAAACCACTAAATGTAGCAACTTGGGGGCCATTTGTTCTTCTCAATTTGGACAAGGAGATTTTACCTCAGCAAGAAGCTGACAATACAGTGGGGAGTGAATGGCTTGGTAGCTGTTCAGAATATCTTGCTGCAAATGGAGTTGATTCTTCTCTAAGCTATCTTTGCAGGCGTGTATACGATATTGAATGTAACTGGAAGGTAATTGTCCTTAACTTGCTATTTTTTCTTGAATTATCTCAAGGTCCTTTCATTTTATTCTGCCTCCTAGTAAATCATGTGGTGTTACATTTATTCATTGTTGTCGGAATGGATTTGATGTCTTCTCGATTAGAACCAAGCCTTGTAGAAATCAGTGGCCATCACTATTGCTATCTTGATTTCATAGACTGCTGATGATCTTTTGTTTCTTCTTTTTAGGTGTTCTGTGATAATTACTTAGATGGTGGTTACCATGTACCATATGCTCATAAAGGCCTTGCATCTGGTCTTAAGCTTAATTCTTACTCCACCAAGGTATGCTTCTCTCATCTTCTTCTCCACATATCCTTCTCGGCATTTTGTGTTCTGTATCATGTCTCTCTTACCAGTCTAAAAGATTACTTCAAAATGTCTTTTTTTTTTTTCCTGATATATATCATTCTTATTATGATTGTTGTCTTACATAAATGGTTGCTCTTTGAGATAGACATATGAAAAGGTTAGCATCCAAAGTTGTGATGGTGGCTCGACAGAAAGCGAAGATGATATTGATCGACTTGGGTCAAAAGCCTTGTATGCTTTCATTTACCCTAATTTTATGATTAACAGGTACCCTCTTGGCGACTGTGTGTTAATTCCTTTGTTATTTCAGTTCTCTAGTAACTTGAGTGTTCTATGGATCTCGTAGGTATGGACCATGGATGGACACTAATCTGGTACTCCCGCTAGGACCCAGGAAATGCCAGGTGATATTTGACTACTTTATTGAAGCCCATCTCAAGGTACTTTCTAGGCATATGCCTGCTTGTGTATTGCGAGGATACGGGATGATAAATATTGTGTTGTCATTTATCAGTAAATTGAAAGACGAAGGGTGGTTTTTTCTTTTCTATTTCTAAATCAAAAACAAAAATCAAAGAAGGCATGATTTTGTTCATCGGTAGTATTTTACCTGGTGGTTCTTGAAGGGGTTTTGGAGATGGACTCGTGAACCTGATAAATTACAGGGGTGATGAGCTCCATATGCTATACCTATCATGTATGTGTAGATTGTAAATAATTTATCTGCTTCTTTTTGCAATTCTGGTAACCGATAATTACTTTTATGCGCCGGTGAAGATGTTCATTTGAGGATTTTAAACATTTTGGTGTCAGGACGACAAAGATTTCATAGAAAGAAGTCTAGTTGATAGTGAGAGAGTGCAGGTATGTCATCCACGCTCCATTACCGTAAAAAGATTATGGCCAGTTTAGAGTTTATTCTAAGATTAATATCAATATGCAGATAGAAGATATCGTGCTGTGTGAAGGTGTTCAGAGAGGCCTTGAAACACCAGCATACTGTAGCGGCAGATACGCTCCCATGGTTGAGCATGCCATGCACCATTTCCACCAATTGCTTCACTATATACTCAAAGAATGATTCCTTGTTATTATCTAGTGCTTGCAATCACGACCCAAATGATTTCTTGTCTCTTGCATTTTCCGTTGTTTGGTGTGCCTTTTAAAACTGCGATTTAAAGCATGAAAGAAAAGGGTGTGTACCTCATTGGGAACAAGGCAATGGCACAATGTCAGTGTGCTCATAACGGCAGTCAGGCCTGTCTTCCATTTCGTTTCTCAGTATGTATTCATTCAGCTTCCAACATCGACCCCCCTATTACCGAGGCATCTGCACTGTCAAATACATGAGCAGCGTTTTATCTCATATCAGTGGTGTAAGACCAAACCGGCGTATGGAAAAAAGAGCGGCAGCCACACGAATTCGCCATCTATGATCTATTAAAAATTGCAATTAGAACTGAAACGGTGCAGAGACTATTTGGAAATAATAAGCGAACTTCCACTTCAAATTAGGGATTTCCCAATCTGATGATTAACTTCCACATCACTCGCCACCGCCTTCAACTTCCAGCATCAAGATACCAAGTGGAGTCAATAACCATAATTTCCTCATTAAACTTTGGTGATTTGACAAAAATGAAAGACCTCGGATCATAGTTTTTAAACCTAGACCGGCCCGGTGGGTCGACTCGGGACCCGGTCGACCCAGTAGCCGGACCGGTCCGGGTTTACTAAAAAACCATCTGGGGCAACAACTCGGCAAAACCCGGTCGACCCATGACCCAGACGACCCGGCAAACCCCTTACGAGACCCGGTGTTTTGGAGTTGGGTCCGCGATCTAAGTTTGGAGATCTTGAGGGTAGGCGTTGGTGATCTATTAAAAACTTCGAATCCTTGTTGCGTTCTCGCTTTATTACTTTGGACTTTCTATTGCTGTTGAAGAAAGTGGCAACTCCACTCACTGCTCATCTGCTACTGTTCCCATTTGTTTCTTCTAGCTTATGACTGTAACTTAAATGGGACCAAACTCAGTTTCAAGAGAAAAAGAAAGGCAATAGGAACGAAACTCACAGTTTCAAGAGAGAGAGAGAGGCAACAGGTAGTACCAGCACCATCAAGTCTTTAACATCTCTCTCTCTTTCTAGCTAATGTTTTAAAGTATGTACAAACCAGATCGTGTTCATGGAGGTGTCAAGGAGCAAGGACTGTGCTTCTGAGCTTTCAACAGATCGTGTTCATCCCTGCACAAAACAAATGGTTCAAAAAAAAGAGACAGCTGGTTGCTTGTGATGAAGCCAGAGAGGAAAGATAAACTTTGTAAGGAGATGGCAATGAGATTAAGTGCCCTTTCTCTGCACAAAACAACCGACAACATCATATTTATCCCTCTCCCACCCTGCCAGTCCTACTTCACCCCCTCAGCCTTCCTTTTCCATTTCTTATTTTTAACTACACAGACCCGCCCGGGGTTGACCCGGGCAAATCCGGAACCCGGTCTCTTGACCGGGTCACTTCCCGGGTCGGGTTTAAAAACTATGCCTCAGATTGACAAAACATTCCATGCATTAATTCAAAAATATGTTTTGATTCCATGATTTCATAACTATAAACACAATCTAGAAAAAGTATGTGCCAAATTAAACTCAAGGAAGTTATTTTTCTCCTAGACAATCCTCGCTAGAAACTGGAGCATAAAGTTATTGGTGAAAAAAATAAAAAATTCTTCACAAGTATGTCACCATCCGTGCACATCTGTATCGTCCTATGAAACAAATAAGAAGAACCGTGCTGATGGACTAGTAAATCTATATTAGCCAGGTTGATGTTAGTACTGTGAGTCTTTTGAGACTTCTACCGATCACCTGAAAGACAATGATTGAAAAATATCAGATGCCACACGTTATGAAGAGAAGATGAACAGGAAAAATAAATGATTCTTACTTGGAGAGTTACCACTTCGATGAAACATCTTTGTAAAGAACTTGTGCAAGGGAGTTCGTGGAACAGGTATCAGTTTACCAATAGCAGCAAGCGGCCAACTAGTTGGAAAGAATAAAAAGAGAAAACTACAGTTTAGATAGGCAAATATGAGCCAATTGGTATGATAACATGCATGTATGTTTCCATGCGCATCAGATAGTTGATGTGAGCTTTGCTACAGCCTACATCTAGACATGATACGGGCCACATGATACGGGCCTTGTTAATTACAGTTTCTGGAACAGGATATCTCGAGCTTGCTATCTACAACCATGTTCGTAAAGAGCATTTGACGAAAATCATAACATAATTAGTTACTATAATAGAACTCAGAGAAATCCTTGAAGGGCTGCAGTTTACCTGATAATAGCAATAACTGCTGAAATCAGCCACTGTTTCCAATTGAGCTTGACTGTAGAAGTGAACTTCCCAACAAACTCAATAATGATAACCTATAAAAAGCAAAGGAAAAGCATGTTCATGGATAGCACACAGAAGACCCAAAACCTAGGGCATTGAATAAGTTAAAAAGGTCTTACCTGAAGTACAAGTGTTATTCCAACTATAACAACGAAAAGGTGGTTTTTTGTAATCCCTTTGAAAATATTTAATTCATCTGGCTTCCGGGCATTGAATTCATTGAAGATCTGCAGTTCAGAAAATTACTCACCTTATCATGCTTCGTAGTTATGAACTCTTAACAACCAGATCATATCAACAATGCTAAAATGGAATTTAACTGGAATCATCGTGATTGTTTGTTGCTTCATTTTGTTTAAGAGGAGTTAAAGACTAACCTGACAGAGCACAAATGCATTGAATATCAAGGTATTCTTCACCTTGTTTGCACGCTGAGGGGTTTCATGTTCCAACCCCAGTAAGCTCTTCCCTCGAAAATTAAGGACAAGCAACACGCTCACTTGATATGCTGCCTAAATTTTTAGGAACCACAATTGACAATTACCATTATTGTACTTTATGTGAATGAAAAAACACTAAGCACCAGATAATTTATAGCAATTTAAAATGTTAGCACTGACAAGATATATAGATTAAAACCAAATACTAATGTGTACCTGTATCAGCAGGTTCCTCCACATGATATTTGTAATTAGTGGTTCCCTGAAAAAGAATATACACCATAAAGTAAATCATAGAAAATGCAAACATGATATTTGTAAATAGTGGTTCCCTGAAAAAGAATATACACTATAAGGTAAATCATAGAAAATGCAAACGCACATCTGAATTAGTTTGATAACAGAGAGCCAAAAGGACCATAAAAAGACCAGAACAGAGGCATTTTGCCTGGGAAATATCCTTGTAAAACAAGGGTTAAAACTTCTCATGCTGCTACGAAGGGCGCCACAATGGTTACAGAAGAAACATCTACACTAATATTGAAACAAGTTATCTTGTAACAGAAAGCAACGTGGAGCAGGCTAATAGCTGGATTTCAGGCTGAGCTGGGCAGGTTTCAACTTGCGGTAGGGGGGGAAGCCATAAGTCAGGCTCAAGAATCAAACTAAAAACAAAGCCATCCACATCTCTTAAGAGTCCAGATGAGATGCTGGGTTTCAATTTGTGGTGGGGGGGAGCCACAAGTCAGGTTCAAGAATCAAACTAAAAACAAAGCCATCCACTTCTCTTAAAAGTCCAGATGAGATGCTAGTTGTATACATCCAATATCCACTTCTAAATTTTCCAGATACAAATTTCCTTTCATCAAATTATAACAGAAAGCAGGACACTGTTCTAGCTTAGAACAGCTTGATTTAGTTCTATGATATTTAAAATTTTATACAGTGACAAGGTGCAAACCATTTCAACATTTCGTACCTACGACCAACTGGAGGTCTATGCATCAGGTGATCTGTTGGAGGCTCAGTAGCCAGTGCCAATGCTCCAAGAGTATCCATGATAAGGTTAACCCACAGGAGCTGTATTAAAAGATAGAACCAAAACATGAATACAGACTACCTGAAACAATTATCTTTTTTAGTTGTGTAACTAGGAGACTGAAAATACCTGCACTGCATTTAATGGGACATCACCAGAAGAAATTGCAGCCACAACATTTATAATAAGAGCTGCAACATTAACTGTAAGCTGAAACTGGATAAATTTCTGGATATTTGCATATACAGATCTACCCCAACGGACAACCTGCATTAAGGAGACATTAAAAATGATTGAAAATGCACTTACAAAAAGAATGAAACATTAATATCTGAGCTCCTGTGACAGGAAGATAATTTGGAAGAACCTGTGCCCTGCAATAGCATAAAAAAGAAAGAATTCTAATTGAAACTAAAATTAGCAGAAAAAAGTGCCAACCTTCACGACTGAAGCAAAGTTGTCATCCAAAATTATGATATCTGAGCTTTCTTTAGCAACTTCTGTCCCTTGAATACCCATTGAAAGGCCAATGTCTGCCTGAACACAAAAAATGAACAGTAATATTATGATAGCAAGCCAGTAACTTGTGAGAAAAAGATTAATGATCATAACCATTGATACAGAAAACATAACAAGACTAGGGTTCTGCACTATTCAGTAACACAGATTTTAAACCAAACCAATTCAAATTTGTTTTGTTAAAAAACCAAGCAATTGTAATTATTAACCAAAACCACTGTTTTCGAAGGAAAAAAAACAATTGAAATTGTCCCACCAGATCATGAAAGGTGGCTGCATTTTAAGCTAATGGAACCAGTTAGGAGAGATGAATCAAATAAATGATCCTAACATCCAGAAGCATTTTATCAAACACTTGATTGACAGAGATTTCTGAATGTCCACCAAACTTCCAAATGAACAGTGTGACGTACTTCTTTGGATGCATGTAACAATCATCACAACATTAAAAAAAAAAGAGCGTAAAAGAATAAAACAGTTTACCTCATGTAATGCAGGAGCATCATTTGTTCCATCTCCAGTTACAGCAACAACATGTCCCCTCTTTTTCAAAGCTTGCACAAACAAAAGCTTGTCATTTGGAGAAGACCTCCCCATCACCTAAAAAATATTGAATGGAGGATGTTTGTATGAAATTTGATTCTCGAGATATTAGACAATTGGAAAATATAAACACAAAAAACTAATTAAAAAACAGAAGAAATTCATACCGAGATCTTCTCTGCGATTTCCACTCTTTCTGCATCTGAATAGTTACGAAACACTCTTCCTTCAATAACATTAGGCTCCACAGCATCTTCTGCTGAACTCAGTATCCCACATTCCAAGGCAATTGCTTTAGCAGTTTGAGGATTGTCACCAGTTACCATGCGTACCTATGTACAAAAGTTCCTTCTTATTATTTCAATAGCTGGCACAATCAAATATGCATATGTTAAGGAAAATGGGTCCAAGATTCAACACACATCAACTTGAGTCAAGAAAAATGGAACACTAGACTGTCTAATTGCAACTCTCACAGGCATAACCATATAAAGTTCTATTTTGCATGCAATTCCAGAATCTTGATAGTTAAAAATGTCTCCAAGTAATACATTAATAGGGAAAAGTTCTTCTTGACCCCGGTAACATGAACTAGGGAAATAAAGAGTAATCCACATTTCACTCAAACTTCTTGACAACCAAGAATCTTGAGTTCTTGTGTTGTTAATCAGGACCTGTTTCTAGCGCTTGAAAAGTACATTTATAAAGACTCTGATTGAGAAAGGGAGAGAACTCACTGGGAAAAGAATTTCCCACGCTTTCATAATCACCTCCCAGAAAAATTCTAAATAAAATTTATGAACAAAATTAATTGTCCTTGACTACGTCTATATATATTAAGACTGGGAGAAATAAAAGCACAATCCATCTTAGGAACCAAAACCTGTTTCAGTGCATTACCCTGAATTTGAGAAAACTCTCAAATATTGATTTGCATTTGACCAACAATATTCCAAATCACCAGCATAAAAGAATGAATTGCATTAACATTCAAAACAGAAACCTAGATAACACTTATTTTCAACTCAATCAATCCATCTTTATATTTATGGAACATATTGCAAATCATAAAGAGAGAGACAAACTATTTGAGCATCAAATATCACAATGACTTGACTCTCGAGAAGAGGGGGGAACCAGGACATAGAAGCATTGCAATCCATATGGAGCAAGATATCGAAACCATGAGTTTAGTAATTCCAAACGAAACAGGCACACAAAAATTTAAAAATAAATAAATAAATTTTGACCTAAAATATGTGGTCAGAAATTCAAAGGGCAAACTGAATCATTTATATCTGAAATTTTCTTTTTCAAAACAATCATTCAAATAACAATGGACACGAGTTCAAAGTTATTATAAACCAGCATTCAGCATGCTGAAGAATCAATCCAACAGAGTTTTAAAAATATGAAAAACAAATTGGAGAGGAACAAGAGAAATTGCAGTGTCATACGAGAAATAATCAATAACAATTGTCGATCACAGACAGGTTTTCAGCTTACAACATTTGACAAGCAGAAATACCTTCACACCAGCATTTTTGCACAGTTGAACAGCATCTCTCACACCTGGACGACATGGGTCCTGCATAATTTTATATGCAAGTTAGCATGCAAATTTAAATCTTAACAGTCAGAGTGAAATAAAATTCAATTGTATATGCAAATATGACAGCCGAGTGAAACAAAATTTGTTTACATAAATCAACAAAATGAATAAGTTAATTAGTTACATCTCATAATGTCATTAGTTAAATAGCATTGTCGGTGAGATAAAATGAGGATGTCATCATAAACAAGTGGGAATAAAAGATCATCTTGACCATATGGCAGCACATACCTTTATGCCAACAATAGCAAGCAAAACAAGATCATCTTGAGGTAATTCCCATTGAGTTTTCTGTTGTTCATCGGCTGGAACTTTGTCCATGTCATATGTTCTATATGCAATGGCAACACAACGCAAACTACTGGCAGCCATATCTTCAATAGATTTCTTAAAAAACAACACCTGCAATCAACGACCAGTTTCACTAAAACAAATCCTACTACAATGTCAAGATACCATCAACAATAATAGTTGCCTCTTAACATGATCTAAACAAACATCACTGCTTTTTAGATTTAAAGTTGTCTAAATAGAGAGAAGTCTGATGTGAGAGAGAACAGAAAAAAATCACAAGGACAAAACTTATCAGAGAAAGCAATCACTTAAACCAACCTTGTCTTGATCCAATGGCACGATTTTACCACTTGCGTTGATGTATTCCGTACATGAGGCTAATACTATTTCGGCAGCCCCCTTCCAATGTATATGCACTTGAGAGTCAGGCTGTAAAATGAAAAAATTTGTAAACACACATCTAAAAGTAAAATACAACATTTCTAGAAGTTCACAATTTTCAATTTATTTCCGAATTACATATGGACTATATTTCTAGCCTGCATATAAAATAGTGGACCAAGATTTTGAGAGTTTCTGAATTGCTTAGAAGAATAAATTTGACTATGCTAGTTTTATTCCCCAGCCAAAACTCTAGCAAAAGAAAGAATTCTGGGTATTGCTAGTCAGTGATGTTTAAATGAAACAGTTTGTAAACACACATCTCAAAGTAAAATACAACATTTCTAGAAGTTCACAATTTTCAATTTATTTCCAAATTACATATGGACTATATTTCTAGCCTGCAAAAAAAATAGTGGACCAAGATTTTGAGAGCTTCTGAATTGCTTAGAAGAAATAATTTCACTATGCTAGTTTTATTCGCCAGCCAAAACTCTAGCAAAAGAAAGAAATCTGAGTATTGCTAGTCAGCGATGTTCAAATGAGTCGAATTACTTCATACCACAAGAACGTTCTGCACATCACGGTTTTAGCAGAATGGTGCGATGGATGAATCATTAAGGCAACTTTTCAATTGCTATTAACATATACATGAGTTGTTACAAAAAAACACTAACAGTGAACTCTTGGGCTTAACATTCTTAGAAATGGAGGATAGTTTCTACTTGGCAAGCAATCAATTTTTCCCAAAATACAATCTCGCAATTAACTTTGTACATTTTCTTTTTACTAAAGTTTCTATAGCAAATTAACAGTGTAATTATATTACCAGTTGTAGTGCCACACCGCCTTTTTTCTTCTCAGAGTTGAATGGGAATACATGAATGATACTGGATTCAGATCGAACAGCATCGAAATTCATCCCCAGCTGTAAACAAGGTAAACCCATGATCCGATATAAAAGCTATTACACCTTATAGCAAACGAGATGAAGTTAAGAAAAGTGAGCAAACCAGACCTTGACTGCCCATCCAAGAATGGCCTTTTCTGTTGGTGATCCAGAAATCTCTGGATCTCCACCTCCCTGCCAAAAAGCAGTTACAGCACATCATACAATGCAGAAGATTCTTGATCAGCTGCTCAATTACAGTCTTCATATTTAAGAAAAAAGAGAGAGCAATCCCTTGAACTTACCTCAGGAACAAAAACACTGCCGGTTGTGTTCTGTGCAATGCCTTCCATGAGTAAAGAAGACAAAATAGGAGGCAACTGTGATTTACTGTCTGGAGGATCAATTTTTTGTCCTCCAGAATAAGCTTCTACAATGGTCATCTGTGAATAAAAGAAATGTCTTTGAAAATAATGCGAGAAGAAAGACAATGATTTACTGTCTGGAGGATCAACACTCTTTTCCTCGTGATTTACCTGATTCAAGGTTAAAGTTCCAGTCTTATCACTGCAAATAGTTGTGGCAGAGCCCATAGTTTCACAGGCAGAAAGTCGGCGCACCTGCAATTCAACTTCTATTAAGCCACAGTGTGTCAAGGTTAGAAAAAGCACCAACAATAAAATAGAACATCACATACCAAAGCCTTATCCCTCATCATTTTTCTCATCGAGTAGGCAAGACTGTCATAGAAAAAACAGAAATGTCTATTTTAAGTATAAAAGATTCAATCATAAACCAGCATATGAAAGAAGTCACACCATCTGCCATATAATGGTAAAGTTGGGTATTAATCTGCTACAAAAGGTAGTAATATAGTGTGAGGGTTTTTCTTCCTTTCTTCTTTTTCGAAAAGCACAAAATGCATGTGTTAATGAAAGAGGTTAGTAATATGAGCTTTTGATGATCGTTGATGAAAGAAATAATGGCTGATGTTTGGATAAACAATGCTGCCCGAGATATTGGAGTAATTTTCTGAGTAGGGAAACTCACGTTAAAGTAACTGCTAAGGGAAGCCCTTCAGGCACTGCAACTACAACAATGGTAACCTATAATGGTGATGAAGTTAGTAAATCAGAGGCATATAGAAACTAGAGGGAATGTTTGAAGAAAGAAGCTCATACCGCAACAGTGAGAATTTTAATGGCTCCATCTACTGCTGTACTAGCTTTTGTTTTACCCGCTTTAAACTGAGGACTTCCATCAAAATTTTTTGTATGGCCAGTGAAATATCTGTTGGGTCAAATTCACAAATTCAACATACAGATATAAAGAGATGTGAAGAGGACACAGAAACAGATATCACAGTTACCTGACTAAAAGGACTATCAAGACAAGCAAAGCTACTGTAAGCCCCACAATACCAATGAAAGTTGCAACCCCATTCAAGCGCACCTGTAAGCAATCACTAATAATAAATATAATGTATAAGATATAAAACGTTAACACAAAACAATATTGAAAAAAAGACCTGCAAAGGTGTTTCTTCACCAGTGTCTTCTGAAATACTAGCCATGAGCAACCCCCATTCAGTATTAATTCCAACACCGGTTACCTGCAAACAACCAGAAAAAGAAAAAGAAAAGAGACGTAAGCTAGCAAGGTAAATATAAGCCAATAAACCATCAACCCCTCCCATGAAAGTACAGCCTTTGCATCCTTAACTATATTTGTTAGCTGAGAACAAGATTTTCACAATCTCTACAACAAGCAAGAAAAGTTGCATTCCTACTTCAAAGTGAAAGTCTTGAATAGCTTCAGGAACATTACAAAATTGGTTTTAAATAAGAAATCAGGACGATATTACCAATTAACATGAAAAAAAAAGGAACGAAGGAAAAAAAATGCAAAATGAGCATGAGGAAAATCTACATCAATGAAAAAAAAGTCCTCAAAGTATTCCCCAAATTACCAAAGGTCATTCATCACAATGGTGGTTTCCCTTAGGAGGACTGATATCCTCTCATATTCTTTAGGACATGACAATCATGTTGTTTTAATCTATGCCATTCAAATTAAAGAATGGCTAAGATCTTATTAAATGACATTTCAGACAAAAGCAAATCTAAATTTCACAATATTTGCTGCCACCTGTTTTAAATAGATATTCTTCTGTTGGAAGGAAAAAAAAAGGAAACAGATCCTATTCTGTCTAGAGTAGCCTATATACGTCTCTAGTTTGTAGCCATCTTTAATCACTTACAACATCCATTTATTGTTCATGCACAGATGCACAAGCTGGGTCCAGAGTTACTAATTTGAAAGCAGATTTCTTGTTGTACAGTCTCTCTTTTTTAACTTGGTCACTTTTTTCTTTTATAGTTTCTACCATAAGTTTGAAGTGTACAGGTACTTATACAAAATATGCAAATAATAGTGTTAGAATTTGGATAAGAAAAGCTTACCCATTCATTAAATTTGGAAGGCTTAGATTAAAATATAATGCCCTGCAGAATATGAGAGGATCCGAATACCCATGAAACATAAAATGAATGGGGTCTGACATAGGTTAAAAACAAGCCCTTGGTCCCTTAAGGAAAAACAAAAAGGTTGCAGCACATACTATCTGCTTTTACATAGATATTCTTCTGTTGGGAGATAAAAAATGAAACATATCCTATTCTGTCTATAGTAGCCTATATATATCTCTAGTCTATAGCTGTCTTTAATCACTTACAACATCCATTTCTTGTTCATGCACAGATGCACAAGTTGGGTCCAGAGTTACTGATTTGAAAGCAGATTTCGTGTTGTACAGTCTCTTTTTTTTAACTTGTTCACTTTTTTCTTTTATAATTTTCTACCATAAATTTTTAGTGTACAGGTACTTGCACAAAATATGCAAATAATAGTGTTAGAGCTTACCCCTTCATTAAATTTGGAAGGCTTAGATTAAAATATCATGTCCTGCAGAATATGAGAGGATCCGAATACCCATGAAACGTATAATGAATGGGGTCTGACTTAGGTTAAAAACAAGCCCTTGGTCCCTTAAGGAAAAACAAAAAGGTTGCAGCACATACTATCTGCTTTTTCCCTCTCTTTTACTCTTTTTTTTCCTCTTAAATAAATATAAACCAAAAACAATGTTGAGATCTTAGCTGTATCTCTCCACAAGTTGCTTAATGAGCCAAGATGGATTTTTAAAGAAATTCAAAACTATTGTACTTAGCAGAGAAAGAATAAAAATGAGAATGCATAAGCTTTACCAGCATAGTACCACTACCATCCGCAACTTTGCAGCCAGACATTAGAAATGGTTCCCTGGAATTCTTATGAACCTGCAAAGAAAGCAATCATACCTAAATACAAAGTGTGTAATAATGCAATTTCGACATGCTGAAAGATAGGTCCAAGGCTTACAATCTTGCTTTCTCCAGTCATGCTTGATTCATCAATAGCTAGAGAGTGACCAGTAATTAAAATTCCATCAGCAGGTACCTAAAGAAATATGAAGGATGCGGATGAAGTGTAGAAAATGAAATGAAATGAAAAATACCAAAAAATGTGAGGAAAGAGGAGCTTACCTGATCACCAATGTTAAGGGGTATGACATCACCTACAACAATATCATATATAGAAACTTCAATTCTTCTACCTCCTCTGATAACCTACACATGAGCCTTTTAAAGGTAAAGTACAAGACATACAGGTGCCCAAAACTTTAAAAAATGCCATAGTAGAAAAGGCACCTCCAAATGTATGTTTCTCTTCTCCTCGTTTAGATTTTGGAACTGAAGAGATTGTTTGTAGTCACTTATAGCTGAAACAAGAAAACATGGTGAAAGTCAGTATGCTCCGTTCAGTATAGGAATAATGCATAGCAACCGATTCTTGTGGATGCTTAAAGTTCAAACTAATATTAGCAAACACACAAAAAAAAAGCAAAAGATTCATATCCATCAAGAATATATACATCATCTTCATCAAGCTAGTCATTAGAAGAAAATTTGCACTGTTCGCAAAACGATCAGAGAGCATAACCAGATTTTCTAAGCATCTTATATGACATTCAGTCATAGTTGGCTGGCCCCTTAACAGGTCTTTCCTATCATACTGGATAACTCATTCAAACATTAAAAAATCCAATGAAGCAAGCAAATCACAGTTGAAGGCTTCTTTGATCTTCCCAAACAAATGAATAAAGACTAACATGATAAATGATAAGTGCAGAACAAGCTGGTAGAGCATAAAAATATTCTGCTAGTACTGAAAAAGTATAGCACTTTATAGCTGCTCAAGAGTTAAAGCGTTATTAACTTATTATACCACATAAGTATTTGAAGACAGGAAATACTAGTGTTATAAGGGAATAACACATGGCATTCACAAATATATATATATATATATATATATATATATATCAATGGAATTAAATGTATCTCCATTTTTTGTTCACTTCCGCATCGCTGGTAGTTCTGTTAAATATGCAATATTGTCACTATTTAGCTGCTCTTCTATTTCCAATGTCTGCAGTTAGCTACGGTTTTATGATTACTATTGGAAATGTTTCGTAAATTCAACACACATGCGTTCAGCAACAGATCAATAGAAAGAAATGCAAGGAACACAACACAAACATGTCACAAGGCACCAGGCATCATCATACAAGACCTGCCACAGTTTTAGGACTTTCAGCATAAGACCAAATAGATTTGACTAACTTAACATTAAACTGAATCATATGGGTATTATCCTGAGATTAAAAAAATAATAATAATAAGCAATGGAGATCCCCAAATTTGCTACTCTATCCAAATATTATTTTTCCCAATTCAAATACATAAAGCACTATACATGTATCTCCATACCTGTCACAACAATGACAAGGATAACTGCAAAGGCAATGCTGGCCCCATCATACCATCCTTCCTTAATACCCTGGAAGAAAAAATCCAAGACACTATGACTAAGTAAACAAAAATTTATTGATAGGATGCAGGTCAAGAAACCATTAGAAACATATAGCACGCAAATTGACATGGAGTTCACATCCAAGAAACTATGTGAACTCAGTGGCAATTTTCCAGTATTTTCATGCACCAATGCCATCTTCATTTTGTGTGCTTATACATTTACATGACAGAACCAGCGTTTATATCTGTGTGGACACATGCACATGATTCTTTTTCTTAATCAACCATCAGTGTTATTTCCCAAAGCAGACCAGATTATTACAACGTATATAATGTAAGCACAAGGAAACCAAAATTTATTCACTTCCAAGAAGCGAGGATCATGTTGTCAGAAGTTGAACAAATCAATTCATTGAAACCTCTGAGTGAAGCATTCTTCTGATTTATACTGTCATCTAATGATGGCACAATCAGTTATGCCCTGCAGAAACTCACCTCTGTCTTTATGCCCAGCACCAAAGAAGCCACTGCAGCTATCATCAATATGATTAAAGTAAGATCTTGCCAAGCTTCCCAAAGGAACATCTACAGAAAGCACCAAATTAAATTTAATGTTTTTTCTTTTTATTTTTTTGGTTCAAAGAAGTAGATGGAGAAACAGGAAGGTAATAAAGAAAAACTAAGCAATGGCACTTGAGTACGAATTTGCAAAAGAAGTTACCCAAAAACTCCTTCCTTTTTTCTGAGGATATGTATTTGATCCAAATGCATTCTTCCGTTTTAGTAAATCAGCATCATCTCCATAAATTCCCTTCTCTGTATTAGTTTTTAAGGCATCTGCAACTCCTTTTACCTGGTGCATATATATAACAAGAAAAGGAATGTAAGATAAGAACAGTAAAACAATACATAAAATCAATGAGAAATACTTGTGGTAGACTTACCCCACCAATTTCCTCCAAAGCATTATGATTATGATCTCTCGTGATTGTAGAAAGTTGATCTTGGCTAATTCCAAAATCACCAACTGGGGGTGGCAGAATGTGTAATTCTGCGGTTCCTGTCAAGCACAAATTCCAGTTGGTTCACATACAACCAGCATGGTACAACATTCAGAACCATGCTACTTGTGACAAGAACACAATTAAAAGCCTGTAGGGCACTGAACATCTCAGACAAAAACAGAAATCATAAAATACCCATTCAACTAACACACCAAAAGATGAACATGAAATCGATCTATTATACACAATACACAATACATAACTTCAAAACTGCTGCAGTACCACTACACCAGAGTAACCTTCAATTAAATGAGAAACATGGAATACAAATAAAAAATAAATAAGACCAAGAAAAAGGAATGCCTGAGATTGAAGGATACGATGCCCTCACTTGAACTATTGAGTGAACAAAAAAGAAACATGAGGAAAAAATGAAACAAAGAAATGATTAAAAGACCAAACAGCATATCTGAGATTTTGAACAAAGAAATGATATGCAATACTGCTAAATACAGCAAACGAAAAGGAACGCAACAAATACAAACAGAAGTTAGTGAAAGAGTGATGAAAAAGGAAATTAACAACCACCCTAGTCGAAGTAATTGAAACAAGAACTCAAATAGATAGTGAAAACATATAATGGTAATCATTCATCCATAAGAAAAAAAATCAAACATAACCATAGTTGCAGCCTAATTAAAACATGTCATACTGTTGTTACAAAATCGCAAGCAAGCCGCATTAAGGATAGTAAAGGAGCAAAAAAAAGGGTACCATTTACTCTTTTCCCCGCTTCTTTGAAAAGATATGCGGCCTAATCAAATCCAAAAAAGAAACATAAATTAACAAAACATAACCTCCTGCAATTCAAAAAAAAATCCAAAGCGTTATTTACCCGTATAGCTTGAGCATGTGCTCTTATCTTCCTTAATATTTGCTGTTTCTCTTCTTCCTTTTTCAAGTCCAATGTATACCGGAATCTTCTAGAAGCATTAAGTACAAGCGCAGCTTGCTACAAAATCCACATTTACATTAATTGTTTTTAAAAAAATAGAACTTCAAAGATTAAATAAAAAAGATGTGATTAATTAACTATTATTTTCATTAATAACCTACTTAAAATAAACAAAATAAAATAAAATATACACACTATTATTTTCATTAATAGCCTACTCAAAACAAACAAAATAAAATATACACACTACTATTTTCATTAATAGCCTACTCAAAACAAACAAAATAAAATAAAATATACACACTGTTATTTTCATTAATACAAGATTACTTTCCCTAATTACTAAAAACTAATCACCATCCCTAAAAAACGGAAAATAATATAAAAAATAAAACAGAGAGATTCGAGTTCGTACCCGCCATCGGCGGAGGCGGCCGATGGAGGCGTTTTTGGTGCTGGGGATATCAAAAGGATCCGACGAGTCGCCGTCGTCGACATCAAAGCCAGTAGAACGACTTTCTCCGGCTTCCAAATCATCTCGCCGTCTTCTATACGGCGAGCTTTTGAACAAACTTGTCATTCAGTTATTTCTGTCGCAGGAGAGATGGCACCGTTACGAAAATTACCTCACTTCGATTCCTTTTTCCACCATTAAAATCAAAAAACCGTTTCTTTTTTAAAACAAGGCAAAATCAGAGAGCATTTTCTGGACTCCAAGAAAATAAATAACATGAGAGTTCTGTCTGCCTCGATAATGCGATTTGAAAAATCATTTAAAAAAATCCTTAAACCGAACCCTCTCGCTATTGTTTTTTTTTCTTCTTGATTTAAATATTTGAAAAATGAAAGTCATTTCCTGTACTGAAAAAGGTATCCTAAGCGGCTAAGCCATTTTTTTCTTGGAAATCACGAGAAAAAACGAGGTGTGTTTTGATTTTTTTTTATTATTATTATTAATTAATTATATTTTCTCAGTGAACACGGCTTGGGAGTGGAACGCACGGAAAATTGGAAAAGAAAATGAATACATAAATGATAAATCTATCTGTATGACAGAGACGGAGAGGGGGTAAAAAAAGCGCTTGGCTTACTTGTTTTCTCCTCCTCCTTTCTTGGTAGAAACGCCTGTGAAAGAAGAAAAAAAAAAACATTAAAATAGCAGCAGTAGAATGTCTTTATAACGCAGTTATTACTGCGTGGTACTGAAGGATGAAAATGAACAGGCTATAATCGGTTTCGCAATTTTTTTTCATTCAAAAGTCGTGAAAGATGAAAAAATTGGGCTCATGCAGAATCCGTTTATTTCTTTGTTTTAAAAAATTTTAAATTTTTTTTATTTTAAATTAATTTTTTTATATGTTTTCAGATGTTTTAATATATTATATCAAAAATAAATTTAAAAATAAAATATTATTTAAATATATTTTTAAATAAATTCAAGGCGTTTTTGCCACAAGAATAACATCAGTTATTTAAAAATGGTAAGAATGTCTTTTTAAAGGAACCTTTACCGAGAGAGATATTGACTAGAAATACAAGTGACCGGTTATAGCCGGTGCTAGCATATCTTTTAATGCCGTTTTGGAGTATTAACTAAAAAACTAAAATGTTACTGTGCAAAATATACTGTGTATCCGGTACCTCACACGACAATGTGAACAAACATTGTTCACAATATCATATTTTTTTTATTTTTTAATTTGACCCTTATTTAACCAAATAATTTAACAATTTGTTGGGAAAAAATAAAATTAAAAGACTGGGATCAAAATAAAAACCATGTAGAGAATGAGTGATTTTAAAAAGTTAGGCTAGAATATTTATTGTAATCCCTATATTTTTTAAATTATAAATATCAAATCCTTTTTGTTTTCAAATTAAAAAAAAATTAATTTTAATCTCAAACTTCATTCTTATTATTTTTTTTATCTCTAATGTGAAAATGTTACTGAAATCTAAGTAATAAGAAAAACATTTTGTTGGCACTAATTCCCCCATCAAAATATTTGAAATTTGTGTCAAATTGTTCATTTTAATTAATGAGGGGAGCTCACATTAGAGTTTTTTTTTACCTTGAATTTACCAAAAAAAACAAACCTAATCTTGTTTATATGTGTTTTTTAAAAATTATTTTTTATTTATATTTAGATTACTATTAATTCTCTTTTTTATTTTGTTTAGAGAGCCTCTTTTAAATTATGATTATTTTTAGTTATCTTGTATGCATTTAATTTTTGAAGAGGTTTTTTTATTTATCTATATATATTTTTTTATCTTTTGTATAGATGAACTTTGTTTTTAAAATTAAATGTATTTATTTTCAGATAATATTTATAATATGTATAGCCTTACATGATAATTTTTTCCCCTTTTATTCATTCAATCAATTTAATGTGTGTATCTATTTCTATTATCGTTTAATTAAATAAAAGAGTTATTTTAATAAAGAAAATTAGCAAACACAATCAAGTAAATATCACGTCTTACGAGATTAAATATTTTGATTTACATCTGTTTTTTTTTAACAAACATAATTCCTAATTTATTTAATTACATGTATGCATATATATTTTTTTAATTTTTGCTTAGAATTTTTTTAATTACAAAAATGTGTCAAAAAAACTATATGTACAATTTTTTTTGGAAAAACAATATTTAATCAGTGTTGAAGAACAAGTTAAATATCTAATGTAAACTATACGTGATCAAATTCTGATTTTACATCTCCAAGACACCTCTTATTAAAAAAATAAAAACAAAATGCCATTGATTTATTTTTTTTCACAACTTGCCAGGCATGCAATAGCTTACACTTGCAACTTGTAAAAATTGAGTTTTAAACTAGTTAATTAAGAGGTGTCGAGTATTGTGTTGCAGGGTGTTTATTAATATATTATTTTAAAAAAAACCAGCACATAAAATTATTAAAATTAGAATTAATTTAATATTTTTTCAAAACAAATATATTTTCAAAAAAACACTTAAAAACAAAAATTATTGCACTTAGTCCTCCAATAATTAGGGTTTTTTTGAAAAAAAGTTGTATTTAATATCACGCGCTTCTCGTGCCTTCCTTTATGGTGTGGGCAGTTTGAATGGTAGTTATTGGAGGAGCAATTGACTACTGAATCTTACAAAAAGAAAATGAGTGGGGCCGTGTTCTTTTTGTTACTCTACAAAAGTTCAAATAAGGAGAACAGTGTAATCTCAACCGTGCCGCGGGTTTATAAAACAAATACATTTAATAGTGTTATAATTATGAACCATCGCTAGATAAGTAATAAAAATTAAAGGTATGATGGAGCAAATATTTCATGACGAAAAAAAAAGTTGTGTTGGTGATCAAAAACTTAGAGACTGAATTTTTAAATATTGTAACTGTAATTTTTAACCAGCTTAATATTAAAAAATAAAATAAAAAAAGATAATTTTGGAGAAAAAAAACCATGCGGAGAAACACTGTAGCAATCAACAATGTTTTAAAGAAAAAAAATTACAAAACCAAATTCTTAATCAGCTTAATATTAAAAAAAATCAACAAATATAATTTTAAAAAATAAAGAAATAAAATAGAAAAACTATGTGGAAAAACATCACAGCAATTCACAGTATTTTAAAGAAAAAAATTACAAAGCAAAAATTTTAACCAGGTCAATATTTAAAAGGTAAAATCAACAAAAATAATTTTGGAAAAAAAATAAATGAAAAAAAAATAGGAAAGTTGAAAAAAAAATTGAAAAAAAGGGAAAAAAA
>Ga0307517_10004465_pt1 | contig 21483 bp, 14 predicted proteins | sample 23_EM_MG_FD_194515 | JGI IMG/M metagenome (GOLD analysis project Ga0307517, IMG submission 194515) | Populus trichocarpa ectomycorrhiza microbial communities from riparian zone in the Pacific Northwest, United States - 23_EM | ecosystem: Host-associated > Plants > Roots > Unclassified | place... | reverse complement strand
CTTCTCATTTATTTTGCACAGTAAATTGATCGATATACCCTTGAAATCAAACAAAAATTAATCCATTAATATATGGTTCAAGCGCGTTTTCATTTTTTGATTATGGTTTTTTTTTTTTTTTTTTTTGTAATTTAAGGTACACTTAGGGTTGTTTAAGAAATTATTAAAAAGAATTGATGTGTTTCGCATGGATGCCCTCCATTTCATTTTAGCAATGCGTAGGTCGTCAAACACCATGTTTTATGAAGGAATTGTGATCTCCGCGGCCGCCCTCTATTATGAGACGGCACATGTGGTCGAAAGATATCAAGTTTTATATTAGCAATTTTTTTTTATTATTATTTTCTTTTCTTCTCTCCTCACCTCAAATTTCATGTTTGGCCTTTCAAAATTTCAAGATAGCCCTTCAATTGTTTTCTTCTTCAAATTTGATTCGTATTTTTTTTATTTCTATTTATTTTATATTGAATGATTTATTCAATTGAATTTGTTTTGCTATTTAATCCTTTTATAATTTTTTTTTTATATTAGATTTCATCCTTATTTTTTTAATTGTTTATTTTTTTTACATAGATAAATTTTTCAATTTCATATTTTTTTGATTTCGTTATTTAACATTAAATTGGTTGGGAAATGAGCTTATTGGTTGAGTCCAGATATGAAATTTAATGGGTTACAAGTTTGGAAGATTAACTCAAGTCTTGGAGATTTGCTTGGGTTTGCTTGTTTTTTTATATAAAAAAATGAGTATGATTTTTTAGTTTTATTTTCAAAATTTATTTAATTTTAGGTTGGGCACCGTTATTTTCTTATTTGCTTTCTATTGGATGTTTTATTGGTTTTGAAAATGATTCGGGTTATCTTGTCCTTCAACATTGATTTTTTTGGTGATTAAACTTCTTAGTTTTATTCAAAAAAATTTCATCAAGACTACCATGGTTTAGCAAAAAGGTTTGTCGTTGTCAAATTTGTTTTTTCAAGTTTAATTATTGTCATTGCATTTCTTATTCGTATTATTAAATTAGCTAAATTATTAAACTCGGTTGAGTCTAACCTAAGTCTCGAGTTGTTTTTATCTTTCTTATGAACGCTTGCGTCGCCTTGACATCTTTTTTCATGTTGAAAACAAATTAAGTGGGCCGAGGTGTAGTGTGGGCCATTAATTTAGTTATTAACAAAATACCTAAGGGTGTGGCTAAATTTTTATAGTCACATCCACAAAAACTATTCATTGTAATAGTGTTTGGTGTTTTTCTTTTCTTTTCTTTTAGTTTTTTTTCCTTTCAATTTCACCCTTCAACAACCTCATTTTCTTGTTTTTATTTAGTTTTTTTTTAATTTCATCCTTTAATATTAGGTTGTTTTGGAAATTGTTCTTTGTAATTTTTTTTATTAGGTTACATACTTGTCTTATGTATTTATTTATTTTTCTCGATTTTAGCATTCAACATTAGATCTATTAGAAGTGGTGTTTCATAATTTCTTTTGATTTGCTTTCTGTAAATGTATCTTCATTTCATTACCCAAGTCGTGAGTTTAACAGGTTAACTTGCATTGACTCGGGTTATTTGTTTTTTGCTGCTTTTTCTAATTGATATTTTTTTCAATTTCATCCTTCAACATTGAGTTGGTTGGAAATCGAGCTTCGTATTTTTTTTATTTGTTTTTTATAGGGTTATCTTATCTTAAGACCTAGGTCGCAAGATTGGCATATTAACCCGAATTGACTTTGTTCATTTTTTTTAGGTCCTTTTTAATTGGAATTTGTATTTTTATTTTACTTTTTTGTGGGATTATCCTGATCTCATGACTCAAATTAACCTGTTTTTTGCTTTCAATTTCACCTCCAACAACTCAATCTTCTTCTTATTTTTATTTTTTTTCAATATCATTCTTTAATATTAGGTTGTTTAAGAATTAAGCTTCGTAATTTTTTCAATTTGCTTTCTATAGAGTTATTAGGTCTTAGGGATATAGTTTTTTTTTTTTCAATTTCAACATTTAACATTGGATTTGTTAGAAATTGAGATTTATAATTTTTTTTATTAGTTTTTTATGAAGTTACTCTAATCTCATAACTCAAGTCACATGTTTAACAGGATAGCCCATGTTGACTTGGGTTGTTTTTTTTTTTTTTCCATCCTTCAACATTGTGTTAGTTGGGAAATAGGTTTCATAATTTTGTTTACTTTTTTTCTATGGGGTTACCTCAATCTCATGACCTGACTTGTGAAATTAGTGGGTTAACTCGAGTGGTTTTTTTCCTTTTTTAATTTAATATTTATTTTTATTTCTTCCTTAAACATATGGTTTATTAGAAATTGACCAACACAATTTATTTTTATTTGCTTTCTATAGAGTTATATTGGTCTCATGAATCAAGTCACAAATTTGACAGGTTAACCCGGGTCAATCCAATATGTCATTGTCATAATATTTTAAAACAAATATCATTCAATATATCACCAGGTCAATATTTAAAAAATTTATTGTTTAGTATGCATTATATTTTAAGTTCATGATTAAGAAGAAATTATATAAAAACATGTTAGCAACACTTGAATATTTTTTACTTTAAAAAAAATTGATTCAACCCACTAGTGTGGGCCAATGATATATTATTTTTTATAAGGCAATGTATCAAAAATACATCTCAAAATCCTTATTTTATACTATATAATTAAGAGCCTGTAATTTATATATCATAGATGTACAACATAGTTGTGTATAATCTAGATAGTGTTTGGTTAATATCCCGAGACAAAAAAAAAAACAGAGACAATGGAGACAAAGAAAATAAGATAAAAACGAAGACGGAGAAAGAATTGTATTTGGTAGTGGTGTATAAGACAAAATGATTGTCTTTGTATCATGTTTGGTTATGGTAGACAACAAAACAAAATAAAATAAAATAAATCTTTTTTACTCTTAATATATATTACTATCAAACTTACATGCTTAGAAAAATAATTAGAAATTATTGTTTTTACTTTAGTTTATATTGAGAGTTAAAATTAATAATATTATAATAACTCTAGTTATAAAATAAGGATTGGCATAGCGAGTTAAACCTGAACTAGGCCCACAATAGGCCTAGACTGGTCTGAGTTTAAAAAAATAGAGGAATTATTGACTCGACCTGATCCGGTCAAAAACTCATGTTGATTTAGGATAAAACACAGGTCAGAAACTCATTGAAGTTTTGTGAAAAACTTTTTTTGTCAAAACAAGATTGCTTTGATAATTCAAAAACAAAATTGGTTAACCTGGTTGACCCTCCTGACCCGTGATCTGAACCTTGTTTCAATTCAACTCCCAATCTAAATCCTCAACCCAAAAATCAGTGAATCAATGTTAAATAGGGTAATTTTTAATTTAAAATGATAAATTAGGAGGAAAGTTGTTGTAATTTGGGATGAACATCCCCAGTATATTAACTTAAATCTTGAGTGAAATAAAGTAATAAAATCATAACACTAAATGTTAACTAGTGATAAATCACGTAAACTTTCTAATCAGATAAAATAATTATTTTAAAGGAAGAATGTTGATAAATTTAGGGTGAGAATATTTATAAAAGATAGAATGGAATTCCAACTAAATTAATGTATGATTTTACATGCAAATAACGTTAACCGACTGGTATATGCCTTGCATACAATAATGCAGTTTTTAACCAAAAAGGGAGGAAATCTAAGGGAAACATTATTATTATGAAAAGAGATGAAAGTCTTCAATGATTTAGTTTGAAAAAATTGATGATTTAAGAAAATGAAATTGTTTGCAAATTTAGATTTTTGGCATAAAAATTACTTACTATCTAATTTAACGATATCAAGTATAATTCTTAATCTGACCGTTAGATCGAGATAAAATTTTACAAGGCATCTCTTGACATATTTTTCTATCTTAGGTGAAAATGTTCATGGCAATCAGAGTTTGGAAAAGCCTTGTGAGAGTGTCAATGGTCAGATAAAAATATAAAAAATAACACATGGACTCAGTAATGGTATTGTTGTAATTTTAGCAAAATCCTCCCTCCCTAACATTGTTCATACCAACAACCCTTAAAAGAGAAAAGGGAGCACAAATTCTTCATTTTTCTCTTCTTCTTTCTTTTCCCCTAAAATTTCTTATGCAAAACTAGGTTTTAAGACATGATAAGTGAGGTTATTAGAGTTTAAACACGTGAGATTAAAATGAGAGTTAGAGAGAGAAACTAAAAGATTTAAAAGATAAAGAAGGATATGAAGGAATTCACTCGGAGGGAATATTTTGAGCATAAATCAACGAGTAAAGTGCTCTCTACCAATTATTTCATTGTTTAATGAGGTTTAGGTAAATTTTAGGTAAAATCTCTAAACTTTCAATTAGGTTTATTAGTCAAAATTGGAGAAAATGTAAAATTGATTTTGAATGGGTTAATTAGTGTGGAATATAAAGTGATTAGTGTAACATTTTTATGAAATGAAAAAAGGGAACATGGCATTGAAAAGAAACATAGGGTCGGCCAAAGATGAGGTCTTAGGGAATTGGATTAATTGATGATAAATTCTTATGAATTGTGAGTAGTTTATATGTATTGTTGATGTGACAATATTTGAAAGGGCATTGGTTGGTATTATCCATTGAATTAGGACCATTAGTATATTTTTAAGTAAGGATTATAAGTAGGAAAGTTGGAAAATGGACAAGTGATGATAGATTATTCAAATTGACATGAAGTTAGTGTAAATGAGAATAGAAGGATGGAAATGAATGAAACTAACTTAGAAAATTTGAAAGGAAACATGTTGGTAGAATCGGCCAAATTGAAAAGAAATGTAAGAATATCATGGTTGATTAAATGATTGTGAAAATATTTATGTATTGAATTTATTAGCAAGCTGAGAAAATAATTTTGTGTAATATATATATCTATATAAGTATGAGTGTTCCAAGGAAATGGGTTTTTAAATGAAATACCTTGTTATAAATTATATACTAAGTAAATGGAAAGTTGAGAATGAGTAAATGTAGTAATTTTGTTATAAAACACATGATATTAGAATGTAAGACATATAAGAATGAAATATATGAATGCTAGAATGTGTGTAAAGATATTGTTAATTATAGCAATACTTTGCTTGGAGATATAATAAAAAGTTGGAGATTTTAGTGTTCAGTTATATAAAATTAATTGTTAGTAGGTAAAGTAGTAAGGTTTGAATATGAGAGAATGATGTTATGGGACTCTAAAATACCTTATAGGATAAAGTAGTAAAATTCATAAATTAAGTAATTTTGCAATTGAATGCATATTGATGAAATGCAAAGTTGAAAGAATAAGTGTAAATGATATGAGAACTGTTTTGTGGGTATTTATTATGGTGATATTGAATTGAACATGTACTAAGAGAAATTGGAAGAAAAATTGTTAGTGTTGATTTACATAAATCAATTTTGGATGGTAAGTAAGTTAGTAACACTTGGAAATAGAGAAAGGTACTACATGATTTTAAATGGTATGACATATCTTTACGCAAATGAAATGTATGGAAGAAATATAATGCGTAATGCAAATAAAAGAAATAAGAGGTTGTATATGTATATGTGAAACTAAATAGCTTAAATGGTTAAATGAGCAATATGATCAAAGAAAAATTATTAAAGGTTTAGGTTGAATTATGTGGGTCATGTAAATTATTGTGGGGTGAATGAATTAAGATTTTATATATATTAAAGTTAAAGTGAATGATTATGATGATGAAATTGTATGGACGAGATTAAAAATAACATGAATATTTGCATATATGATGAGATTGATGATATATTAAGATATACTGAGAATAACATCTTTTTCAAATCAGGAGAGGCACCAAGAGTAGGATCATCTGTTGTGGTAGGAGCTCATTTGGCTGAAGGAGCAGGTAGGTACCTAGCATCTTAATCCTTTTCAATTTAATGTATCTTTTGGCTAATATTCTTTTAACGTTGTTGTGTTATGTTGTTAAGTATAGTTGGAATGAGAAAATTAGGTTATGTATGTAATATGAAAAGACATACGATATGGTTCGAAAGAAAGTATATGAAAGTAAGTATTGAAATAGACTTATATGAATTAAGCTTGAAAATAATATGAATGTAAACATGAATTACATACACGAAATGGGGACTATGGAGTTAGCTGGCCGATAATGAAAACTAAAAGTTTATGAATTACATAGTCGACCCATGAAATGGGGACTATGGACTTAGTTAGCTGGTAATTGCAACTAAAAGATTATGAATTATATAATCGATCCTTGAGTTTGAGACTATGAACTTAATTAGCCAAAAATGATAATAAGAGATTATTAATTAATAGTTGGGCCATGAGATGAGGACTATGGAGTTAATTAGCCGGTAATGGAAACTAAGAGATTATAAATTACATAGTCGATTCTTAAATTGGAGACTATGGACTTAATTACCTAAAAATGATAACTAAGTGATTATTAATTACATAGTTTAGTCCTTGAGTTGAAAACTATGTATTTAGTTAACCAAGAATGGTAACTAAGGGATTGTGATTTCAAGGAATAGACAATTATTTAGTTGATTGGAAAGTACTGTAAATATTTGCTTTAAAAATAGTCATATGGACAGTGACCCATTATACAATTATGGATGAAATAAGTAAAAATGTTATTGGAAATCCTACACAATCATTAGAATAGAATTGGTCATGATAGAAAGTGTGGTGTGATAAAGTTTAGGATAAATATGTTTAATAAATCATGTTTTCATATAAGTGTGTTCATATGTCTAATGGTTAACTAATATCCTTTAAAATTTTATATTTTGTGCAAGCTATCACATACTTCAAGACAACGTTGATTTAGTTGTTATTGTTATTGTTATTGTTATTGTTATCATCATCATCATTATCATCATTATTATTATTATATAGTTTTGTTAGGTGTGTGTGTGTGTGTGTGTGAGAGAGAGAGAGAGAGAGAGAGATAGCATGTGTGTTAAGGAATGATGTATTGAAGGGTTGTGTAATGGTTATGAGATATGATGTGAAAGGACTTAATGGATAAATAAATGAACCGTGGTATGCCAGAGGCTACCATGTGGAAATATTTAGATGTGTTTATATGCAGGTTGTAACAGGATAAAATTTTAAGTATGGCCTTGTATAGAGAAGATTCTACTGAAACTTTGTTAAATTAGAAAAGGTTGTCAAACTATACGATAAATAGATAACTAGTTTTAAAAGTATGTGAAATGTTTAATAGATGTCATTTAAGAAAAAGAAATTGTGGGAGAAAAATATGAAAAGATAAGTGGATGTAGACAAATGTCATAATGTTTCGAAATATATAATATCCATTCCAATGAAATATATATATATATATATATATATATATATATATATATATGATAATAATTTTTATTTTCTTACATTGACTCGAGTCAACGGTCAACCCCACTCATGACATGGGTCTTTCCCTGAGTCGATTCCTGAATCGGGTTTTAAAATTAGGATAATAATCACTTTTATTCTTACGCTGACTAGAGTTAACTCGACTCATAACCCAGGCTTTATCCTAGATCGACCCCTGAGTTGGGTTTTAAAACTATGATAATAATCATTATTATCCTTACATGTTTATTTGGATAACTTTGGAATTAAGTGTTTTTTACAATGATATTTTAAGAATAAAAAATAATAAATATTATTTCTGGATATATGTCCTCTATTTATCTTCTATTTTGAAAATACATAAATTCATTTCAAGATTACATCAAAAATAGTTTTTTTATTTTTTTAACCAAATATATTTTTATCTTTGGTAATTCACTTACCGAACACTATCTATAATTGACTTTTAATCTAAAGCTGATTTTGTTGACCATAAAAAATTAAAAAAAAAAAAAACAAACAAATAAACAGGTGCTTTAGGATAAATAGTTTGTATCGAGATCAATTAAGAATTTGGTTTGTTTTCCTATTCTCCTAGTGTGTTATCTATATAAACAAACCATATGTAACAATTCAAACTTATTTATCAATACAATTATCTCTTCTTCTTCTTCTTCTTCTTTAGTTTTCTTCATATTAAAGAGTATAATTAATAGATATTATATCTCCATAGAATCAATTAAGAATACAAACTTATAATCAAAAGATCCCAATTTGAAGAGATGATGAGAAATCAAATATTTTATGATTGTAATTTATTTGATTTCCTATAATCCCTTTGAATTTGGATCCTCGATTCTATGTTTTTCTCCTTAATTGATATTATGGATCCATAATATATCTATTAAGGCCAAAGTAATACATTTCTAAAGGAAGCTTATAAGTTAGAAAAAGAATAACCTTTTAGGATAACATGAAGAAAATCAAAGTGGGGGTAATTGCATGGATTATGAGTTTGGATTGTTATATATTGAGAATAACTAAACAAATCAAAATAAGTTATAATTATAAAATATTTAATTTATCATAATCTTTTTAAATTGGGATTTTCAATTAAAAAGTAGGGTTTTATTATTTGGTATAACTTTTATGAATATTAATTTATCATTGATTAATTGTTTGCTATGTTTTTTTTTTATTTATTTAAAGCTCGGATTCCAGGCAATTAAAGTTTAAGAATGTAAAATACATGAAATTGTACTTGAAAATAATAATAATAATAATAATAATTTTCATATAAGAAAAGAAACCCAATAGAGAGACGGTATGAAAGGGATATTCTAAGAAGGCCTTAATTTCATCAAATAATTCAATGGATTTCACTTTGAACATGGAAAAAGGTAAGGTGGGGGGGACAAAACTATCTCTATGGATCCATCAACTAATTCCCACCACCCGGGAAGTAAACATAACATACATAAAGTGGCCAATGAAATTTAAACCGTATTAATTCTAAACTCTAGCGAGTTGGTGTCCATTAGGAGTTCAACTCTGAGCACAGACACTCCCCTGCAAATGCGCGCCCTGTCTTTATAGTGCTTGCTAAGCTGTCTGCAATACCTTGGCGCGCCGGCCCTATAAAAAGCCACCTTGCTACACAATTCTCTGTCAATACAGATGCTGGGCATCGGAGGAGGTGCGATGGCAAAAGTGGTTGTGGTTTTCGACTTCGACAAGACCATTATTGACTGTGATAGTGATAATTGGGTCGTCGAAAAGCTAGATGTCCACGACTTGTTCGCTCAGCTCCTTCCTTCCTTGCCTTGGAACCGTCTCATGGTTTGTTCTTGAATATGCATCCATGTTAATTTCTTGCATTTATCACGCATTATTGATTTTAATATTGTTGTGTGTTGGCAATGATCAGTCTGCAAACAGTGGTGACAACACACTTTATTCTTTGATAGTGGTAGGAGAATGATTTTCTGTTTGCTTTCCTAAGGGAAAGGCAAACAAATGTTCTTGGTTTTTTCTCTTGCTCTATTTGTTTCTTAATGATCCTGGAACATCAGATGGGTTTGAGTAGTTTGTTCTAAAACTCGTGTTCCTGTAAATATCAGGATAAGATGATGATGGAGCTTCACTCCCGAGGGAAGACAATTCAGGATATTGCAGAGTGCTTGAAAAAGGTCCCATTAAATCCCAGGATGATCTCTGCAATTAAATCAGCCTATGCTTCTGGGTACTATACCTCAACTGTTTTGTTTCTATTTTTATTATTGTTATTGGTCCAACTCAAAAGGATAAAGGTAGTCCTTCCTCAACCCCTAAATTCCCATCCCACCCCTTCCAGCCTGGTTTTGTTTTGAATATGAAACTTTCTAGAAAAAATCTCATGGAGCTTGATCATTAAAGCTCTGATATCATATCAAAAAACCATTTCATCCAAAAGCTTAAGCTATTAGGTAAGATCTCAGGATATGATTTATATTATTCCCTAACACATCTTATCAAGTGAAAGTCTTTTAGACTTGAAACTTGCACAGGTTCACATTATCTTGTGATTATTTTTTATCAAATAAATAGGGATGTTGAGATTCAAACTCAAGACCACTTGGTCATCAAAGCTCTAATACCATATCAAAGAATCAATTCAACCCAAAAACTTAAGTTGTTAGGTGAGGTCGCAAGATATGATTTATATTATTCATTGATAAAGTCTTAATGGTTTGGCATGGCTTTTTAGACACTACACATGCATGTGTGTTTGGATGAATTGAACAATTGGTATTTCAAGCTAGATCGGTTAGCATCAAGACTAATGTCCTCATATTCTAGTTTTGCCAGTATAAGTCCTGGGTATATGATGTATCAGTTCACAAAAATCTTAACTCTGCATATAAAGAAGACATTGCATTAACATATGATGCGTAATTTGTTCAGGTGTGACTTAAGGATAGTAAGCGATTCAAATTACTTCTTTATCGAGACAGTCTTGAAACATAATGGGCTGATGGATTGCTTCTCCGAGATCAACACAAACCCGAGCTATGTTGATGGAGAAGGAAGGCTTAGAATCTTACAGTACCATGATGTTAATAAGTTCCCTTCTCATGGGTGCACCAGCTGCCCTCCCAACATGTGCAAGGCAAGTTCACAAGTTCCCCCCTCTAGTGGCATTTTCAACCCCTACCAAAAGAAATTATAATTTTTGCATTTGCCTGAAAAATACCTTTTCATGCTGATGGCTGAACTTGGATAATGAAAGTAGGAGCTAAAATAAAGAAATGAAAAAAGTAGATAGGGAGTTTTCAATGAACAAAGCTATAATTAAGAACTGTAAGGATATTTGGCTTATCAAAAGTTAATTTCTCAATAGGGTCTGGTGATGAAAAGGATCCAAGCTTCTGTTTCGGCCGAGGGAGAAAAACAGTTCATCTATGTTGGTGATGGAAAAAATGATTTCTGCCCAGCTTTGACTCTTAAAGAAACAGATGCGTTGATGCCAAGGAAGAACTTTCCACTGTGGGAGCTCATTTGCAACAACAAAATGCTTGTCGAGGCAAATATTCAGGAATGGAGTGATTGGGAGGAGCTTGAGAGTAAGTTGCATAATTTAACGAATACAATCTTTATTGAAGAGAAATGCAGTGTAAGAGCAGATCAATTGGTTCCAGTTGATTGCAAGTTTCAAACGAGTTCAATTTCTGCACCTGATGCTGTTAACAGAAACGTCCTTCCAGTTCCTCAGTAGGTGCTGTAGATATTTTCGAATATTATGTTTCTTGTATGATCAACTATGGTATTATGACAGTAGTGACCTCCCTCTCCCAGGAGGTCTCCTGTTGGATTCTCTCCTTTGTAAAAATAAATAAACCTACGGTAGCATGGCTTTGAATCTGATTGGCAAGAATCTAGAGGGATGATTTGCCCGATTCATGTTGATGCTTGATTGTATAATTCTTAAAGAATGATCTGATAAGTAATGGGAATGGTTTTCTCAGACGTGACTTTGCTAATGACAGGTATATCAATATCAGCATTATAAAGTGATTTCCATGAAATTTGGAGAAGGACGTAAGAACACACTAAAACCATACAGTTGCAAAACAGTTCATCTATGTTGGTGATGGAAAAAATGACGCAAGAATACACTTAAACCATACAATATGCACCCACAACCACACCCTGTCTGCATGTCATGAATGATAGCAGAGCCCCGCCATTCTTATTAGAGCATTTCATTGAATTAACATAAGACATGGGCGGTAGTGATTTCATTTTCGATCCCAAAATTCAACCAATCAAGATCCCCGCATGGTTCATAGAACAACTTCTCCAGCTTGGCCAAATAAGAACAATACCTCATACTTGAAGGATATCCTGCTGCCACCACTTTTGCTATCATCTAACGCTACTGTCTCTGCATTCGGCTACCGACAAGATAAACCACTCGTTATCCTTCAAGTGACAACTCATTGACACAATACAAGAGAGGGTGGTGGCAGTTACAGCGTGCTTTTGGCTCCGGTTGACCTCCCATGCACGAGTAATTTAAAAAGGAATCCAAGCAAAACTCAACACCCGTTGGTGCTCAAGTCTTATCGCAGTTGCTCGTTATCAACATGAAGCTGAACAAAATTCCAGAAAGGCTCCCAACATTTTAGTTCATTCAATACCATATCAGTAAAGAGGAAAGGGGCATCCCGCCTGCCAATGCATCAGCGAAAGCTTAAATTACAAAAAAAGTTCAAAAACCTGCCAAAAAGCTTGTACTCTTACCTTGTTAACAAAGACATAACCGAATTGACATGGAACCCGACAAGAAAAAATATATATGTACTATAAAACCTGTGAAAACACATGTTCAACGCCCACCCTTTATTGTCACCGTCATTATTTGCTTAGAATAAAATCAAGGATTTACAACTGAACCCACTCTCAACCTGGACTGAAGTTTATGATTACAAATAAAAGAATGGCAACATCTGCTTTCTTTCTAAATATTTTTCCCTTGTATCTTTTCCTCCTTTCCTTCTATCTACAATCTTCTAATCCTCCAACATTTATAATGTCCCAACCAATCAAAGAAATTACAAACTCCTCCAATAAATAAGATTACAAAAGCATTCTCCCCAACCATCCATATCCTTTAGACTTCTAGAGATATTCGTGTTTTTATCGGTTTTAACTTCAAGCCCATGCTTTCCGGTGAGAGGAGCTCCGGGGAAATGCAAATTGGACTCAAAGTACTTCTTGGACTACCACTTAACTTTGGCGGCCTGTACATACCGTATCCTGTGAGAAAGTACTCCATTGGTATTAACATGGCATGAGGCTGCTCCTCTGTCACCATTGACCCACATGCCTGAACCTGTAGACCACCATAGTTTCAGTAAATAAAAAGTGCTCCCTCAGTTTTACATACACACACGAGCCACATTTTGAAAGTTGGGGATATAGACCTGTAATGCATACCTCTACTAAGGCACTATATCTTCTGTCTAGTTCTGAGGTCATGTCAAGAGACTCAAAATGAAACGGAGAGTTCTCGCCAACAAATATTAGTGAGCAACAAAGTAGTTTTCTCAATCCATTACTAATGTCTTGTCTCCTGCTAGAAAGCAAAGAATAACAAACTTAAGTTTCATTACATAGCATGAGTTTGGCATTGTTTCATTAAAACAGTGCCCCGTGCCAAAAAAAAAACAATACTCAACCTACAAAGCATGGACTTCTATCATCTACGCTTGTTAGATGGGTGCATGAGCAAGAAAAACTACTACAAAAAACAGGCATTACCCATTTATTGCTTCAAGAAATCGCCATACATTTAAACCCTGCCTTTCATCCAGCAACTGAAAAAAACACATGCCATCAAGTTAAGGTAAGTATGGGTTCTTGACTGCCAATTATTAGTTGATTTCAAGTTCTGCTTTTACATGTGTTATAATTAAAATGAACAAACATATGGATAGGTAAGACCAAGGACTAACTCTTTTGCAGGCCTGGACTGCATCTGATTCTGGTACTTGAGAACTACCAAGAGCTTCCTGCCAACATCATTTAGAATCAAATCATCCAACCAATCCAATTTTGGATGGACTTAATTTATGATCTAGATGCACGAAAATACCTTGCTGAAATACCGCTTAAGCAATAATTCCTTCACAACTCCACACATTCCATAATAGTATAGTAAATTAGACAAGACCTGCAAGTAGATTAAGATCACATTAAGGATAAGAGTGAAAATAGGATAACTTGACTGCAAGCAGAACATAAGAGGGTCCAGGGAAGGAACCTTATTATACAGCCATTCTGTCCAAGAGGGTGCATTGCATAGAGGAGAAATAAGTATCAAGCCAAGGACGCGTTGCCTGTATTTCATCTGTGGCCAAACAGTATAAAACAAAAGGACCAGTAAAAATGTCAGGTCAAAACAAAATTTAGAATCATGAAGAAGCAAACCATGAGAACTGTGACGAGGAAAGCATACAGCAAATAGAGTAAGAATGTAAGCTCCAGCTGTAACCCCCATACACATCACTGCATCAAGTCTGACAGATGGTGAAAAAAAATCCATCAAGTAAAGAAACAACAAAGTTCATGATACAAAAAGAAAGGACAGTTAAGCCCTTCTAAGCATGCAGCAGTGCACCTAGTTAGGCCATCTAAATGTGAACCAGGGTGAATTTGCAGCATGAATTTCAAATCAGCAGACTGGTGGGGGCACCAGACCCATGCCGCAAATTACACGTATATAGACGGAGACGACATAGAATGACCCAACCTGTCACTTTTTGGTTGGGAGACTCAGCCCATTTGGGCCTATCTCATTATTTATTTTATTTATTTGGAATTATTTATGTTAAATAGTTTGACTTGATAGGTTGAGCCCAATAATGAGATGTTTTAGGGTTTTACTATTTATATACTTCTCTATCATTTTGTGAGACAGTTTTGATGATTAATTAAAAAAATATTGCATGTTTGCATATTTCCAATCCCCATTCTTCGTTTTTCTTAGCTTTCAATTCTTCGCTTCTTTTTCTAAAAGCTTATTTCTTTTATGCTTTAATTCTTTTTGTTCATTATTCCGCATCAAATTTAGTATCAGAGCCAAGATTTTAATTGTTCTTACAATAAAACGATCTTCTCGCTTATGCTTACTCATAACCCTAACCCTAGATCTGATTTTATCTATAAAAAAAAGTGTCTTGTTCTGATTACGGGGAAAAAAAAAACATTGTTCATCATCAAAACTATTCTGGATTTGCATGACTCTCTTTGAAGTTGTACATGGTTACAAGCCTAGGAAACCTTTAGACCTTCTTCCCATGTCCCTTCATGCTAGGGTGTCTGAGTCGGCCAAGTCTTTTGCATGTAGAATTCAGGATTTGCATGTTAAGATCACTAAACATATTCCAGCAAGTAATGCACGATATAAACTTCGAGCTGATTTACATAGACGACATAATAAATTTGATGCGGGAGACTATTATGATATGGATTAGACCCGAGCAATTTCTTTCGGGAACTAATCGAAAATTGCATGCACGTAGTGCAGGGTCATTCAAAGTACTACAATGGGTTGGTCCAAATGCTTATGTTCTTGATTTACCACATGATTTTAACATTAGCTCCACCTTTAACATTGAGGATCTAGTTGCAGACCATGAGTCACTTCCTATTTCAAATGACCCATTTGAGATACCACTTCACTCCCCTCTTGATGTTCCTATTGAAACCTCTATCCCTTTCACCTTGCCATCAGCACAAAAGGATAATATTAATGCTATTCTAGATGAACAAGTTGTTTTTACCAGGAATGGTGAGGTTCAACGGTTTTTAGTTCATTGGGTGGGTCAACCTGATTTAGATTGCACTTGGATCACTAGAGCTACTTTGCAGCAGATTGATCCAGATCTTCGAGAGTACTATCGGAGTCGCCCAACACTACACTCAACAGGGTCAAGTTTCTCCAACCTCGAGAGAGTTGGTGGGGACACCAGACCCACGCCGCAAATTACACGAGTATATGGACAGAGACAACATAGGATGGCTTAGTCTGTCACTATTTGGTTGGGAGATTGATCCCATTTGGATCTATCTCCTTGTTTATTTTATTTATTTGAAATTATTTATGTTAAACTGTTTGACTTGATGGGTTGAGCCCAATAGTGAGATGTTTTAGGATTTTACTATTTATATGCTTCTCTGTCATTTTGTGAGACAGTTTTGATGATTTATTAAAAAAATATTGCAGATTTGCATGTTTCCAATCCCTATTCTTCCTTTTTCTTAGCTTTCAATTCTTAGCTTCTTTTTTTAAAAGCTTGTTTCTTTTATGCTTTAATTCTTTTTGTTCATTGTTTCACATCACCGACTCTTGAAAAAGAAAATTTTAAGCAAGTGTAGCGATATGTACTTACCCAAAATAGTTAAGAACCTCAGCAATTTGGTCTGCCAAGTCATCAACAGAAAGCAAAGGGTCATCAGGGCTAATTGTTGCAGCTCCTAACTGCAATAACTCTTGAAGAAAGTGCCACATAAGAAACACAGGTAATACATCGCATTCCATAGAACTAGTAATTAGAGCAGTTTAGGCAAGGAAAACATGAGGAACCAGGAGCTACAAACCTACCTCATGCCCAGGAGGACTGATATGATATATGCAAAAGTTGTGAAGAAGCAACGAGCATGCTTCAGGACAAAATAATAATCCTTGAAAACACGAGGTATCTGTTTACAAAGTCCAAAAAGATAAGTTTAAGTCAAAGCATTGTTAGAAGTGTATCTCCAAAAAAAGATAAAAAAATAAATAAATAAATAAAAACCCGGTAAAGCCTATTGTGTCTGCAGAATCACGCACTGATAGAGCTAGTAAAAATAATAAACCACCTCCAATTCAAATCCTGGTCCACAATGAGTAAACTTTCATTGAAGTTGCATCTGTGAGCCTAGAAGCAAACATTTTTACTAGACCCGGACAATAGATCTCAATAAATTCCCACATTACTGGAAAGCTTGATCTATTTCTTCCGCATACATATTCCAAAACAAAAACCCACCTAAACATACATCAAATGCCTGGTATAAAAACTTGACTAGCTGACTACGAAAAAAGCAATGCAAGGTCACATATTCATCTAAAATCAAATATCAATTATCAGCATGATGAATGAAAAAACAATTGATATGAAATCTGAAATGGCAGTTTACTTACGATTTAGAGCTAAATCAGGATAAGTAACAAGAGCTGGTTTGTCTTGGTCTCCATATACAGAAACAGACACATGACCATAGCAAGTTTCGATAACATACTCCTGCAAACACGTTTCAAAATCGAATTTCAATCAGATAAACACTCAAAAGAAATCAACTCGAACAAAAATAAAGAAAAACCATTACCATCGTAATTACAGGGTCTACTAAGTTGGTAAAGTGATCAATGCACAAACCAAGCATTCAAAAGGTAAACCTTTCATCCAAGAAGGACCAGCTCTTCTTACCTCTCTCTCGCTTGCTCAACGAAAAAAAAAAGGGATATTTTAGGCCTGCCCAAGTCAAGTATATTCTACAAGCAGATAAAAACTTCCATGTGCAGCACTTCTTTTTGACAAACAAACCTTTACTGACAAGGCAAAAAATCATCACTCAACTAACCAAATGCAGATCTTCACATAGCTAAACCATATTTGCATTCCTTAAATACCATTTTATTTATTAATTCAAGAATCAAACATCAAAAACATTTCTTGATTGTTAACCAAAACTAGAACCAAAGAAACACAAATAGAAATTTAAATGGAATCTTCAGGAATTAATCTCCACCTTATTCAAAAGAAAAGAAACCAGACCAAAAGTCAGGATTCCTTTCCTAGGCAACAGAAAGTACCTTTCCACTAAGAGAAGGCGTCTCCATATCTATGGAGAGCGAGTCACTTGAATCTCCCATTTCTTGATATTCTTCCTCTGTGTTTTTCTTTTTCTTTTTCTTTTTTCGTTCCCTTCTCTTCTTGAAATTTGAGGGTTGTTTTCCCTATGAGCTATCCTTCTCGTTCTGTCAATCGTTTATTCATTTTCTCTCTCTCTCTTTTTTAACACTTTAAAGTGTCAACTTGATAGCGAGTCACCGACGCTCGACAGCGAACTCACGAGAGGCCCCTACACCTTGTATCTAACATGAGCCGTGGTTAATTTTAACCTGAGCTAGAGACCAGTTCGATGAAATTACCATTCTGTCCTTACTTTTCAATGGATATGGATTTCTTGATTGTTGACTTTTGACTAATGAGGTGCTTTGGTTAATTGTGGGGGGCATAGAATTCGTTTAATCTAAAAATTTTAGCCCTTAATTTAATTCATGTGGGATATTAGAAAAATTAAATTCAATCATTTTAAAATTTGATAAATGAGTGTCTCTCAAAGTTTATAATTATAATAGTTATATCGGTGAAATTTATAATTATAATAGTTAGGGTTTTAAATGGATTGTCAAATTAAAAATTAAATGGTTTGTCAAGTTTATTTCAAAAAAAAATGATAGACAATTGTTCATTTTGGAGTGAAAGATTGAGATATTTTATTATTTCTAATTAGTTTTATATTTATATTTATTTCAATTAATTATTCATTCAATTTTGGTAGTTTATAGCTTTGAAAAAGAAGAGACGTCATAGATACTTTTTATATTTATTATAATTATTTAACATTCATTAATTTCAAATACAGATGTCACATTTTAATTGTGCTTTTTTTTTTCTATTGGTTGCAGTTGATGAAGTATAATTTACTATAATATGCTGCATTTTGTCTTTAGCATATGTTAGATTGGTGTTCCGCGTGATGTCACGGCTATATCAAATGTTTTTAACTTGATAAAAAAACAAGAGACAATTATACTTTTAAAAAAGTAAGAAAAATTTGATAATTGAGTTAAATTTTGATAAATTTGATAATATAATAAAAAACAAGGCAACAACAAAAAAATTAAAAAAAAAAAAACTCTGGGTAAAACTAGTTTAATACGCGAAATTCATGACCTGAACAAAAAATATGTCAAGATTACATATTTATCGTGTGTACTAAATCATGAAGTCAGGATAAGTCGAAGTTTTTTGCTCCTCGTCTTTTTTTCTTTTAATGTCGTGAGTTTCCTCTCCTTACTCCCTTTTCCTCACTTGATTTTCTCTTTACTTATTGAGTTATATGTGCTCAATACTCATTCATTCATCTATCTTGCCGTAAATCTTGGTTTCTCTCAAGGGTTTTAGTGAGGAAACTCTGAATTTTTTTTCTCTTCTAATTGTTTTAGCACTAGTCAGCAGTTTATAAAGGAAGAATAAGCTGGATTTCTAGTTTTTCCAGCTTTTTTATGAAAATGTTGTTAATAAACCTATATGTTATTTTTTATCCAACTATTAATATTCTCGCATGGCCTTTCCAAACTTAGATTAACCTAAAATTTTAACCCAAGATAGAGAAATGTGTCAGGAGGCTCATCGCAATATTTTAGCTTAATCTGATGGTCGAATTGAGAGTTATACTCAATAAGGTAAAACTAGTTAGTATTTAATTTTACATAAAAATCCAAAATTTATTATTCAATCATTGCTAGAACCATATCGATTATTTTAATAAGTCCTCCAGGCCTTTTTTTTTATTCCAAAATATATTTATTTTTTATTTTCATCATTTATAGACTTACTACAATTTCATAGTAACGTTACTGATTTTAATTGAGGTTTACACCAACACTTTTTTGTGCAGTTCTTTTTTAATTTTTATTTCTCATTTTAATTTAATTCATCGAAATTATCTTATCATTCTCAAAACACATATATTTTAATTTTTTCCTAATTCTTTTATCCATCAAAACCCGTTACCGGTTTCTATACGATATATAATTTATTTGATTTCTTTTTTACAATGTGGGCAAGTGCCCACATTGCCAACGGGCTGGATCCATCCATGCCCACGAGGAAATCAAAGAAAGAGGATTTAAGCTGGAAAAAAACAAAGAGCTAGAAATAGAAGAATCATTTTTATTAGCTATAAAAGGGTTATTGATACTTGATAGTCATGATGGACAAGTTATGCGAATCATATTTGAAACCATATGATAAACATGAATGATTATAATCAACGATACACCATTGCATGATCTATTAATATTGTAGGAGATGAAATTGCTAGGCTTATGTATTGCTTACCAGAATTTAACTCTAGTTTTGATGTTCGCTAAAAGATAATATCCTACCATAAATAATTTTATTATCATCTATTGAAAGATTAAAGCATAAATCTAATACCTACATATAAGTTGGTTGTTCAATTTTGGCCTTTGACATGATGACAAAGATCTCCTTCTATCATCTAATTCTAAGGAATTACCTGTTGAATTTCCTGAAACACATATAAGTAATGAAAATGATAAATTTAAATTTTTTTAGAGTCCCAAGATCCCGTTAAACAGATATAATGTTGTTTAGGGTTTATATGAAGATTACCTAAAGATCAAATGTTCTTTTCGGATTTGAATAACTGCTTAAAGGCTGGGTTACTGCAAACCACTTGTCATCCAAGTATCCGGTCTGTAATGGTAATCCAAACGAACTACTAGTGAGAAATCTCTTAAATACTTTTAGAAGAGAGAGATTATTATACCTTTGAGTTCCAGCTCTTTTTTGTGTTTTTTAAGCGTTCTGTAACTTACACAGTTTCTATATTTTGTACTCTAATTAGAAAATAAAAGGTATAACATTCTATTTATAAAGAAACCTAAAAACCTTATAAATGAAAAAATATCAGTTTGCCCCCTTAAATAATAGCACATATATTATTTTATGATAAGTTTAGAAATTTATTCAATCAAATCATTACTTGATTATTTTTAGGGTTAGAATTGTAATCCCCTGTAGTAATTATATTCTAGTTCTCAATTTCTAAAATTTATTTACAAGTCACATTTGATTAATCATTCCATTTTAATCTCTGACCAATGTTTCTTATGTGTGTGACCAATTAGGTTCCCTAATAAGTTGACCCAAATATAAATTATAATCTTAAATATAATAGGATTACATAAATTAATTTATTTCTCAATTCAATAATTGATTGATATATATTTAAAAATTTAATGTGAGATAAGAGGGATTTGAAGTCAAATAAGAAAGAAAAGAAAAAGCTAAAGAAAGAGAAGAAAAAACTGAAGAAGAGAAAAAATAGGGGTTGGAAAAGCCTACAACTTTTTATTTTTTATTCAATTTATCAACAACTGTCTAACATTCAGAAAAATAGAATATAAATACTAAAATCCTAACTAGAACAAGCAATTGGGCTTATAACCTTCTAAATAAAATATTAAACAATAACTAAATTAAGCCTAATAAATAAACCTAAATAAAATCCAATAACACAGGGATTAGATTATCCTTTATCATCATAGATCATACGAATGTGTGAACCATGTCTCGGGTTTGATGTCACTATCAAGATCAAGTACGATGTCTCACAACTTACCATGATCATCCACATGTTAGGAAAGTCATAAGTGGTTTGATTTAATATCTCAGTAACTAGTTTCTTGGTGTAATTATTATTCATTCATCAACAATATTTCGATTTAGCATATAGAGTGTTTACTATGTCAAATCATATTTGTTCTCAACACCATAGTTATTGATTTTTTTAGTAAGATTTGAAACTCTTTTCAAATCTCATTTCACCTTATGCTAGGATTTACAACCAATGTTATTTAAGAATAGATGAAACATTTTTCATAGTTCACCTAGGTGATGGATTCTCTATTGATCACTCAAATACTTTCATATAATTCATGTTATACCTAATATTTACTCATTTATTGCCCTGTATTAGGACAATGTGTAGCAGGATCAAAGCATAACATTCTCTATATAAGATAACTTAGCGATCTCAAGTCTAAGGATCAGATCTCAAGTCTAAGGATCACTTACACAACCGTCACGTAAGCTTTTCTATAGACACAATGAATCTCTCTATATGAAATTCTCATATAGGTCAGTTCAATATATATGTCATCTGACAAACACCTACATATTAGTTGT
>Ga0307517_10004464_pt1 | contig 21484 bp, 27 predicted proteins | sample 23_EM_MG_FD_194515 | JGI IMG/M metagenome (GOLD analysis project Ga0307517, IMG submission 194515) | Populus trichocarpa ectomycorrhiza microbial communities from riparian zone in the Pacific Northwest, United States - 23_EM | ecosystem: Host-associated > Plants > Roots > Unclassified | place... | reverse complement strand
AACTTCACAGGGCCATTGAAACAGTGCGTCCCTGTACCTGCTCCCACCGGGAGCTCAAGCGGAGCAGCGAAATGCGGCAACTGTCGCGACAGGAGCATGGTCTGTGCTTGGGGCACGAACATCCCCGCGCAGATGAACAAAATAAAGATTCGCATATACGAAGAACTCCCCAAACGCGGTGGACGAGCAAAACATCAAAACCCTCGCCTCAGCCGATCCAAAGCCACCAAGGACGACAACAACGACCGCAGAAACAACGAGGACAATAGCAGCGACGGCGTCGTCATCCTCGAGCACAAGCCCAAGGATCGGGAATCGACTTCCGACTTCCTTCGAGCGACGAACGAGGCTCTGGCCCGGATGTGCTTGGAGCAGGAGGAAGCCGTCGACGGGCTCGTAGATGTGCTCGAAGCAAGGTTTGCTGGTCCGCCCCAGTAGTTAGCTCATGTATCTATGTCCCATACAATCTCCATTCAGACTTGAGTAGAGAGCAGCAAAGGTCACGGAGTTCTGAGGAATTCCAAGGTACGTGCAAGGAGTAAAGCCGTCGTTCTGGTTATCGAGGCTCGAGGTACCGATCCTCTCAGGGTCCCTACCAACAACCTCCCCAAAAACCTCGGATTACTGTGGTCGTGTGGTGTTTTGAGCCTCGAAGTACTTACCCTCCGTTTGGTTTTTTGCCACCCTTATATTTATTTTTCCAATCAACGGCCGGCTTGATTCGAGTTCATCCTCAAAGTCACAACTGCATTTGGTTGGGTTCTACATTATGTGAGACCAGCCCCGAGACTGAACCCCGCAGCTCCAGGCTCTTGACCATAGTGGTGGGCTGACCTCGAGGACGGACCCTTATCGATATCGATCGGGTCACTTGTCACACGTCACGTGTGACGAAGACAAATTCTTATCGCCAAGTCCATCAAAACTCTCGTTGATCCTCAACGATGACTTCGCAAACAGACTCCTCGATGGTGGCGATCCCGGCAGGCTCTCCATCTTCGAATATACTTCCGAACTCACTTCGACCCACAGACACTTTCAAACGCATCTCTAGAGGAGCTATTCGAGATGTACGACGTCGTCGCGACGAACCGCATTGTTGCGAGGCTCACGCTCCGGGCCGTCATGGCCAGGATCTCAGAGAGTATCGGCAAGTCGCTCCTCTCTGTGACCAAAGAAAGCTGCTAAACGTTTGGTTCCAGCTCTGATGGAGCAACCGAAGCTCCAAATTCCTGAGTCGATCGGGGACATTGAGGTGCTCAGGAAGAGCATCGGCTTGGCGACGGCTGCGGTGCAGAAGATGAAGGGAGGCCTGCTCCATGTGTCATCGGAAGTGGTGAGTGATGGGCATTTCCCCCATCGGCCGGTCAACTGACGGCTCCATAGCATAATGCCGTGAGTTGGTTGGACAAGAATAAGGTCCAGGACTGTCGAGCCGAGCTTGCGCAGCTTGAAAATGCTATCCAGATCAGGTCTGCGGCGCTCCTCAAGAAGATGCCTTGGGAGGCTCCGACTGCTCCCACCGAACTCCCGCCGATGGAGGGCCAAGAGGGTGGACCCACCGAACTCCTGTTGACGGAGGGCCAAGAGGGTGGACCGACGGTTTTCGGCATCGACCTCATCCTCGAGGTCTGCAAGACGTCAATCTCCGAGCTTCCACAAGAAGCACAGGACAACATCGAGAGGATCGTCGGCTCGACGTCCGAGATCTGCACGTACAAAATACTTTCCGAACTTGATCGTGTTCCTAAATAGTTTTTTGTTCGAATTTGATTTTTCGAGATGCCTTTGATGCGGGGTCCGATCGACGCGACTTTCGGCTGGTCGGGGGTCACCCGAGTCTTATCGATCTTATCAACCGCCGCCGCCCTCGAAATGTCCACCGAGCTCTCCCAGCTAAAATACCACCCAGTACCACCTCCCCCATCCTGGATCAAGAGCGCGATAACCCCCGCCGCCCAGGCCCGAGCCACGAGGGTATGGAAAGCAGCCATCTGCCTCATCAAAAACAGGATCCACCTCGAGAAAGACCTCGGAAGATACCAGGCGATGGTCTCGGACATCGGGGTGAGTACCGAGTTTACGCAAATACAAAGCAAGGCATTTATCAAGGACCTCAGCGAGAGTATGCTCTCCTCGTGGAGGAGGGCATGGATGGGGAGCCCACCATCGAGCGGCTCATTGGGCCGACCAAGGGCCACCGTCTCCAACAGCCGGCCTTTAATCCAGATGGGTTCCGGAGCCTCGAGGGAGGGTCGGCCGAGGGGAAGGACAAACGGCAAGAGGCGGAGCTGTCGTTCCAAACCGTTGTGGCATACAACGAGGACTTCCAGGAGCTGTACGTGCAGCTGCAGCATGCACAGCGGCTCTGCAACGAGCTTGACGTTGCAGAGGGCCTTTTGAGGGACAGGATTGGAAGGGGAGTCGACCCGGACCAGTAGATAGCTGTTGTTATATAGCTATCAATATACGGGCTGGCTCGCCAAGCCACCCACAACATGTTTTTTATTTTGCTCCAAGGTGCTACGTACATGCATGCCGACGCGAGCTAGGACGCCAAACGCCCGATCGGCACTTCCCCCCGACCACCGCAAATACCCCTTCCGACCATGAGCAAATCCCTGACCCCCGCCAACGAGATCGATGTCGCCTACAACGCAGCAGGAGGCCTCAGCGTGACTCCCATCGATGACTGGGTCGAGGACAAGGAGGTGACAAGGGAAATTCTGGCGGTCCACGAGCGGATTAAGGGCGCCCTGAGCGATATCGAAGAGCCGCGAAACCACTGGATATCCGAGGACCTCCACGGATGGTATATCGACATTCAGGAAATCCTGGTAAGTCGTTCATGGACCATATTATATCGAGCAGCAAGGCTCACTTCGAATTGAGACGGACCACGACAAGCTTGCGAGACGCCATGGGCTCAAAGACCACAAGATGAAGAAGCTCCTACAGCACCTGATGTCGACGAAAGAGGCAATGTTTGAGGTGAGTCGACATCTGGATTAAACATTCTCGGAAGTAACCCTCGACAGAAACCGTGCAAGGTGTGCTCCAAGCACTCCGAGAACAGCAGGGCTGGCAACTTGCGGGCGACCTGCAGCCCCGAGCCTCTCCCGAGCAATTCGACCTCCAAGCCGAAATGCACAAATTGCCGTCTGAGGAAAGCCCCCTGTAACTGGGGAGACGCTATCCCCAGGCAGATGAACACGATCAAGATTTCGATATACGAGGGCCTGCCCGAGGAAAGCGGCGATGACGACGACGACGGCTACAAGGAAACCGACCGCAGCGACAGCGGTGGCGTCGACGAATCGGCGCCCATGAGCCTCGGGGTTCCAGGTATGACCTCGAGGGAGGATCTCCTTCTGGCAACGGACGAGGCCATGGCCCGGATGTGTTTGGAGCAGGAGGAAGACGTTGATCGCCTTGTAGATGAGCTCGAGAAGTGCTTTGCAAGCGACTCTTTCACATAGTAGAATATGATACTTGTACTGATTATGACCACGTTCTCGAAAAGCAGACACGCTGGGAGCTTGTTTAGGAGCAGATGTCTCCGTCGAAGGAGAAATCAGGGAGGCTCAGAGGTTCTCCCACATCTCCGGCGGGCGATGTGCGCTCGATGACTCCAAAAGTGTATATTTTTCCTCGAGGATACGCACCAGAAAAGGTCCCCAATACGACGAGACAATCGTCCCAGGCGATCGAGGGCGATCTCGATTCTTATGATTCGCTACCCTCGAGCGGGGGGGAGGGGTTGAGCCGGATTTCTTCCAGCCTATCCTGATGCTTCACCGGTTGGAAACAGAACGGTGCTATGTATTGGGGCCTGCGGCTGGCCCTCAGATCGTATACACAAATACAAAATTGTAAAATAAAAAGAAATCAGGGACTCTCCGCCTCGAGGGCAGCACGAATGATTTCAAGAATAACAATCGAACGGGCCCGGACAGCAAGCCCATCCAGACGTTTCCTCACCTCACCGGATATCAAGCCCTCGAATGCCACCTGCGCAGCCTTTTGACCTGGGCGAAGATCATCCGGGTTGAGGCCAAACACCCCCTCAAACTCCTTTGCCTCGAGCAAGACCGCTTTGTCAAGCTGGTCCGGGGTCATGGTGTTCCCGAGCTTGAAGTTGGCCGTCTGGCCGAAGGTTGGAGACGTAGTGGCTGTGGTGGTGGTCTCGGTGGCTGTGGTGGTGGTCTCGGTGGATGGTGGGGAGACCCCGAACGGAGCGCCTATCTCGGTGGCTCTGAAGATCTCTATCCACTGCCTGACCCGGAGCCCCTCGGCGACCGTCACGGCGGCCATGGCAGCATCGAAATTTGAGGAAAAATTCTCATTGGCCAGGAATCTGGCGAGGGTCCTGAACGCCCTCTTGCTGCGATGTTCTTGGGGATATACGAGGAGGACCTCGTCGTTGTATTTCTGTGGGGCATGTGAGTCACCCAGGAGGGGAAGATTCGGTCCACTTGCTTACCTTGACCTGGCCTCCACCACCTGTCCCAGAGGGTCCCTTCCCCTTGGCAATCATTGCCTTGCACGCATCGACCCTATCCCTTGCCACTAGCTGATAGTGGATCCTCTCCATGTTGAGGGTCGTGATGAACTCTGACTCAGGAACATGTGGAGCTTTGATCGAGACGGTTAACTAGAGGGTTTGCTTCGACGTTTGAGGACTTACCTGGAGGGACAGCGAACGTCGGAACCTCGACGTGACATCGCTGAATAAAACGTTCGACCCAAGCGTTCCTGCTCCACCCATTTTCTATCACGATGTTGAGATAGGTGTCCTTGAGTGAAAAGTACCAAAGTTAGTCCGGTGACGGATGCGAGAGTTGGGGGTACATACCGAGACTTTCGAAAGGCTCTTGATGACGATCTCGAGTTGGGCGTTGCCTCTAACCTGCATGTCCATCGCTTTCCGCACAACGCCCGGCATATTCATTAGATCCTCACGAAGAGAGTCCTGGAGAGAGTTGGTCGTCCATGGCCTAATCTGGCTCCGCTCCCATCGCTCGGTTTCCTCTAATGCAGCTGCCATCCATGTCCGCTTTTTAGCATCCATTGATGATGGGTGATGGTAGGTGGAGTTCTGCCCCCGATCAATGATCTGGCAAGTCAAGTCAAGAGACCGGACCGAGCTTCTCAAGCCTTCGGCCAGCGCTTGTTTATTTGACTCGGCACGTGACCTCGCGCTTTCTCTCGAAACTGGTCTTTAGCGTAGCTACGCTTGCATGTTCAACAGACGGTGTTACATTTCCATGAACAACTCGCGTACGACGGTAGGGAGAACCCCACGTAGACAAAAATTCGCAGACACGACTCCGAGATCAACCAGACGAGTCACTCAATCCGAGGTAGCATTGACCACCTCGATTGCAAAGATCCTCGAAGGTTTGATCCGCAATTTGTCATCTGGCGTTCGGGTACGATGGAGGCGATGTTCGGTCTGAAGTCGTGACAACTATGGCCCCGTGTGTCAGCCCCACGTGTTTGGACTTCGCGACCTTTTCTGCGATCAGCGTGCAGCTCGATCGAACACGTTTTTTTACGGTTCCCTTCCACCACAACCACAACCTCAACATGACCTCCTGGGCCGAAAAGTTCGAGCAAGATGAGAAGCTCGCAAGCTGGTTCAAAACGGCCTCCCCGCTTGAACCCGGCTTTTGTAATGGACTCAGGTTCTTTGCGATGGCGGCCAGCGGGCGGCTCGTTGAGAGCGACTTCGTCGAGGTTTCGGTGAGTATCTCCCCCTCTGCTTGAAATCTATCCTCGACCACTAACCGCGTGACGATTTTGCAGAAAACCTATGCCACCTTAAAGTGGTTCATCAACAAACCAGCGCCGACCCTCGACGGCTTCTTCAATGAGATGGCGGGCAAGCACCCGCTCATCAAGGACGCCATCGCAACAGTCGAGGTTTCGAAGTCGGTGCTCCATGACGATGAGGTCAAAAAGTGGTTCGACGCCGCGACGCCCATCAATAGTGCGTTTTCGGACCGGGTACGTTATTACTTATTCAAGATGGAGCGCGGCGGAAGGGTCGAAGAAGAGCTTTTGGCTCTCACTCGCGTACGTTGTACCTATCATCTTTTCCCCTACAGTTGCACGCTGAGCTCGATTCTATAGGACCGTATTAACGACATGAGCGGCGTCACCGGGGTTCGCTGCCAGAAGTTGTGGGAGGCCTTCGAAGGTGCGGATACCCCGATGGCGGTCGATCCCATCGGGGATTCCACCCAGGAGCCCGAGGAGCTCGAGGATGCTCAGATGGCCATGGTACGTGTTTTTTGTTTGTTTCTTCATCAAGGGTGAGGGTCTTTCACGCTAACGTATGATCTCAGGACGACGAAACCGAACAAAGTCCACACCCGGAGCCGAACAAGAAACATGCTGAGGTCTTAGGCAAGAAGAGAACTCGCCGGGACATGGTAGTGGTGCGTCGGTCGATTTCAAGTCTTTGTTGTAGAGGTTCAAATGGTTTTGTAGTCTCCGGAGAGAGAGGAGCCCTGGGCTCGAGGCTCCGAAGAAGACCGTCGGCCTCCACGGGCTGAAGGTTCTTCGTCCGGCAAACAGGTGAGTGAACCGTGTTCCGCCGTTCCGAGGAAGATTTCTCACCTACCCCCAAGAAGGCGGGTCCTCGTAAAGCTGGGACCAAACGACAGAAGCTCGAGAACAGTGGAGGAGGGGGCCAAGCCTCGAGCCAGACCCACAAGGTTCCAGTGAGTACGCGTATTTTGCCTCGAGTTCCCGATCTCACTGATGCCTTTCGTCGCTTCGAACCTAAAGCACGAGCGCGAGGCAAAGCCAGCTAACCAAAAGCCCAACCATAGGGCTTATGTGGATCTCACGGCCGTGTCGCGCAAGGTAAGTAAAACCTCCGATGCGGACCGGTTCACCGTCTGACCGCTCTCTTGCTCCCCCTTGCCAGCAGAAACAACAGCAGGCGAGGTCTGAGGTCTCATCAGAGCAGGAGATGATTCAGTTGTCGTCGGTCAGTCCCAATCCCGAGGGGGGATTAAGCGCGGTCACCAAGCCGGACTTTCAAGCCAAGCTCAAACAGGCTCGACTCGGTCGTGAGTTTGCCTTGTACTGCTTCATAAACAAAATTGCCAGGCGGTAAGCACGTAGTCGTCGAATTAGCACCATATGTAGACTCGGTACAACAGCAACGACAATAGATTCATCAGGCCTCGGGAAGGGACCCGACGGCCAAACCGATCGTCGACCAACAAGCACGAGGTCATAGCCTGCCGGTTGTTATATCACCCGGCCCGAGCTGCGCACGGTCTGACTTTGAAAATATGCGGTGATTGCCGAAGCCCGCGGCGAGACTTGAAGATTCCACGAAGATCTCCGCCACCACGTGTCACCTTCCGTTCCTCAAAGTGATCTGAAGGTCGTGCGTTTGTGGGAAATGAGTCAGACGAGGTCTGTCACTCCCTACCCAGTTCATATTTTATATGGCAAAAAAAATACATAATTTGAAGGGCATTGTGGTTGGGAACAACGCGGTCGACCGGCCAAGTTTACCATCGAGCTTAGGGGAAACCGCTCGCATGTAACTCCAGCGCGCACAGTTCGCCGCGAAAGACGCGTGTCGATCGACAGAGAAGGCCGAGTGATCTCGTTGATCGCGTCACGGAATCACTCCCGTTCCGCTCGGAAAAAGCGACTTAGCCGAGACGGAGTTCGTTCTTTCTCTCTCCTCCACCACGCCTCCCTCCCCCCGTTCTCCGGCGTACTGTCCTAGGGCAGACGAGGTAAGTCCGTTTTGTATTGTACCCGTATCTGATGCTGGAGTGTGGGGATGGCCAAGCAACGTGTCGATAGCTCCCAAAAGCTGGTCCACGGTCTCGGTCCGAACCGCACGAAGGCTCGGCTTTTTCATTTCGAATCGTTTGAGCGGGTAGGGCACGGTGTTCAGCAAGGTGACCTCCTGGGCGGATCTGATAGCTCCTAAACGCTGGTCTCCGTCCTCGAGCTGATCCGAGCTTGTCCCGGTGTCCGAGCCGAGGCTCTTTCTTCCTTCGACTCTGGTTTTTCATTTTGAATTCTGGGACTGGGTAGGGCACGGGGTTCAGCAAGGTGATCTCCTGGGCGGATCTGATAGCTCCTAAACGCTGGTCTCCGTCCTCGAGCTGATCCGAGCTTGTCCCGGTGTCCAAGCCGAGGCTCTTTCTTCCTTTGGACCTGCTTTTACATTTTGCCCTTCGTTGCTCACCCCCTCTCTCTGGGCATTTGCCTGGCCCGTCCCCTAGACCATGGGCTGTGCTGTGGTAAGTTTTTTTTTTTTCATTAGCCCTTGGCTGAAAAGGCTAACCCTTCCCAGACAACCGACTATAGCCTCGAGGATGCTGTCCTCGAGGTTCACAACCTGCAGGACTGGATTTTCGAGGAGGCTCGAACCTCTGCCGAGATTTTTGAGAGGGTCCACCACCAGGCCCTCGAGGGCTATTCGAGCCACGGTTCCGACTCTGAAGAAGTCGAAGACCCGCGAGTGGAACCAGCTGACGATGTCCCGATGGATATCGACCTTCAGGAAGACTCCCCGGGGCCGGCCTCGAGGCATGTCTGGGCGCCCAGCCAAACCAGGGAGGCTCGAAGAAGGAGGAGAAACAGAGAGAGAAAAAAGGAGAACGGCAACGCCGTTCCAAGGAAGGAAAACCTTACCCTTGGGAGGTTGGAAAAATCCTCGGAGAAGTCTGTCGCCACCGATGTCAACGTCTCGACCCTCAAACCTGGCCTCAAGTTTGAGGACGGCCCTACCCGTATCTACAAGCTTAGTGCGCTGGTAAAGAGGGGCTTCAAAGTCGAGAAATGGGATGGAGCGTGAGCTTGGCCTATTCCTTCGCCTCGAAGTGTCTTTGACCATCCCTTTGACAGGAGCACGACCCCCATCCTCAGCAAGGATGGGGAGGTGTTTGTCCTCCTAGCCGGAAGACCCACAGACAAATCTTTCTTACAGGACCTTCAAGACCTCGAGGCTTCCATGCAAGATGCGAGTTCGAGGATGCATTTCAGCGAGGAGTCTTCAAACCATAGGAGGGGCAAGTACCCCATGAAATCGACCGGAATATCCTATGGAGGAGGAAGCAAGGTGAGTTCCTCGAGCCTGCTGGTCTGCCGTCGTCAGTGACCCTCGAGCTTATCAGGCTCCAGGCCACCTCAAGATAGGCAGTCAAAGGGACGGGAAAATTCTAGAGGACCTAGAGGGTCATGTGGGTATGGCCAGGCTGGTCGGCTTCATCAATAGTTAGTGTCCCATTCCCTACCCACCAGTTGCCAACCTAAGCCGTTGCCAACCCACTAGGATCCATGGAGATACATGCACCATCCCTGTGGAACTTCACGGTTACCTGCTTGAACGTCCTCGAGCATGGTGACCGCAGTCTCAAGAGGCACTTCGAAGGCCATCCCCTTGCCTCGACGACCTTCAACTTTGGTCCCAGGACTTGTACCCTTCCCCATAAGGACTTGAAGAACCTTAGTTGGGGCTGGTGTTCGGTTACCAGCCTAGGATCCTACGATCATACCAAAGGGGGTCATCTGGTCCTGTGGGATCTCAAGTTGGTCATCCAATTTCCCCCATATTCGACCATCTTCCTGCCTTCCGCCATCCTCATGCACAGCAACACCAGCATAGGAGAGCATGAAACTAGGCTTTCCATAACCCAATACACTTCAGCTGGCTTGTTCTCTTGGCTAGCCTATGGACATGGACCCAAGGGAGACTCAAAGGAAAGCACGTTCTGGTGGTGGAAAAGGCCGAGGCATATGTTCAGTAGGCTAGATGACTTGTTGAAAAGCGCACAGAGTAAAGCCAAAAAGCAAAGGATTTAATTAGATTCAAATGTTATTCATATTCTCCCTTGACTTGTTTGAGTGAAGAGCGATAAAGGTCGTCCTCGACCGCCCCTCGAAGCGTTATCTAGGCTCACCGCCCTCCACCTCGAGCCTCGAGGTGCACTTTTACCCGACGGTCCAACCTCAAGTTCTCTCTGCCCTTGACGATCTTACAGCGACGGCATCGAGGGTATTTTTAAACTTGACGCTTTTCAGAAGAGTCCTATTCAACCTAAAGGTGAGTCACATAAAACGCCATATCGTCTTTACGTCCATCCCGGTGCACGTGTTATCAGCGAGGGTACTGTACGTAACTTTCCTCGAGCAGGGGCGATCTAATCTCTGCCACGTCAAACGTCTACGCCCATCGTCTGCCGTACCCTTAGAGAGACATGTCGAACCTCCGTTGCCCCGCTTGCAAACGCGGTTTCAAAAAAAAGGAGGACCTGGCCCTCCATCTTGACGCTCGTGAGGTTCAAGGTTTTCTTGTCCGAGGAGCCGGTGAGCAGGCCATCCCGACTCTGGAAAGGGGATACCTTGTCGCTCATTTTAAATACAAGTCATTGCGGTCGAGGGGCGTAAAGCTTACTACGACAAGTGCTGCTGGAAGCATGCAGTAACGGTGGCAGCCACGCTCAACCACATGGCCAACACCCACAAGGTTCGTGAGATAGATCCGTCACTTGGACCAGCCTGCTGACCCTTCAGAAAGGCTGTCTCCATCAGCAGGCAGGTTCTGGTACAGCACGCCGTAGATACCGCAATCGCTCTCGATTCTGAGCCAGAAACTCCGAGCGAAGAGTCTCCCAGCCAAGGAGGCCGTCTTCAAGGTATGTGGTGACCCCAGATCCCCGAGCCAAGAGAACTGAGCCCGCTGTGATGGCTGCTCTCTTGTCGCACATGGCAGCCCGCGGAAGCACGTCCAGTCAACGTTATCGGGACGTCCATGTACCCGGAGGTGGGATCGAAGATGCCTTTGGTGCCTTACCGCGTTCGAGCCAAACTCTCGTGTCTCAAGATCCGCCAGATGTTGAGATGTCCGTCGGGCGTGAGGAATATGAGGAATTTGGTTCCAGGAACGGTGAGTTTCAGACGCCGCATGGTGTGCGAGTTCCAGCCTTCCCCAGTGTGCTTATCGCCCCGTCCTTATCGAAGTCTCGAGCAACTTGGAGGAGCAAATGAACATCTGCACCTCGCCGGTACCGGAGGGTGGCGTCGATCTCGAGGTTTTTCCTTCTGGTCAGTACATCCTCGAAGCCAATCCTCGACGAGTCTGACAAAATCCAGACCAGGACCCACACCATAACGACGAACAAGATCCAGTTGTCCAAACTCTGGCAGATCCGTCAGGTAACAGATGTTGCCCATTTGTCTGCTTTCTCTCCCTATTCTGACTGGGTGCCTTTCAGACGGCAATCGCTCTCCCGTGCATCTTTTGGAACGGCTGGGACTCAGAGTGAACACGGAGCTGAAAATATTGATCTGCATGACATGTCAACACGCCATCTCGCACGAACCAAAAGCAGTGGAAACGCACCTCAGCAGCAAGCACTTACGAAAGGGCAGAACCCTCAAAAAGTACCTCCGCGATTCTCCCATACAGCTCGAAGATGCCCTTTCAGCCTTCGATTTCGTCGCTCCCTGCAAGGTTAAGGAGCAACCCGACTGTCGAGCTCCGGTACTGGGGATCAAGGTCGAGAGAGGCTTCTACTGCCCTCTACTCAATGAAAAGAGGCTACCATGCCTCTACACCGTTGGGTTGACGAGCTCGCTGGAGACTCACCTCACCCGAAAGCACCAGGGCGATCCTGGTCGCTCCGACCTCCCACCTCTGGAGAATTTCCCGTGCGACTACCAAACACTGTTCACGGGGAATAACAGGCACTTCTTTCGGGTCAGGACCGGACTGGGCCCAGAAACCAGCCTGGGGGGTTTGCAGGACCCTTATTCGGTATTCCTCAGACAGATGGTCCACGAGCCCTCTGATACATACCTTCCGGAACCCATCAAGGATGCAGAGCTGCCAAGCTTGCTTCGAGCTACCCGATGGAACGTCTTCTTGGATCCGTATAGGGGCAATGCACCGGATGTAATCGCCCTCATCGGCTTCCCTTCGAGCGAGACTGTGAAGTGGGCGGTTGATAAGGACAAGACGGTTGAAAGTGCCTTGGTAGGGCTGCCAAAGGTCTGCAATGCCTGGCTGGATAAGACCAAGATTTATCATTCGCGCGGTTACGGCTACGTGCATCGAATTTTGGCCCAATATCCCATGTGAGCGCCTCAAAGGCTTTCAGAGGAATAGGACAAACGCTAATTGTTCCACAGGGGAAGGGAACGCTGGACATGGGTCGAGCGCACCTCGTCAGAAACATGCTACCTTGCCACCATGATCAAATTTTTGGCTGCAGGGCTTCGAAGCCTGCATCGAGGATCGCACCAGTGCAAAATTCCGCTTTCGCAGGAACTCAAACCCATCGCTCAAAAGTTTTTCGATGACCTCAGCAACTATTCTACACTCCTTCCGGAATGCCCAACCAACATCAACCGGTCGAAGCCCAACGATCCGGATGCCGCGAACGAACCCCCGGTGCCCGAGAGCCTCCTTTCGAGCCTTCAGGACTTTTTCTTCTCCTCTGTCACTGGCATCATCAAGACCCCCCACGATAATAAGTTTACCTGCCCGGTGCAGGTGTATATAGCGTGCTTTGGTTACAAGAGGGACGATACCTTCAAAACCGCCCCTGAACTGACGTCCCTGTTGGCCAACTGGCAGTATCTGCTGAGGTGCACCGCCCTCTACCAGGCCCATAAGCTGTTTGAAGCAAATGCAGTGGGCTCTGTCTTCGAGTGAGTACCATCAAATCCCTCGCTCCCCACTCCTCGAGCGTCGACTCACCGTTTCGCACAGAGCGCTTGAAACTCACTGCTCGGTACACCTGTCGGAAGGCCGAGTCTCCGTCTTCGACGACCTGGTCCAATTGCAGCACCTCGCCTCGAGCATCACGTTTAACCAGACGATCGCTCCAACCACCATCTGGAACCGCGATCTCGACGTTGTGCAGGTCAGAGGAAGCCAGGTCGAGGTCAAGGCCCTCGTCTCAGGAGTTCGATCAATGCTCAAAGCCCTGAACAAGATGATGTACGACCTCTCAGGCGGAAAGCCGGTCAAGTACAACATTCCAGAAAATCACGTCGACGATCTGTCCTCGATGGAGCGGGGGAAGTCCTGGATGCACGCGTCCTACACGGAACCACGGGAGCACGCCCTGATGCGAGCGATGGTCCTCGCAGGTCAATGGAACTTGACTTGGGTCAACGAAGATGGCAGTCTGACCTGGAACAAAACTGCCTGCATGGACTTTATGGAGAAGACCAGCGACATCATCGACCTGATCGTCAGCCTCGTTCACATCGGTTCTGGCCCGCCTCTTCGAGGGGAGGACGTCATTCGAGACCAGATCAGGAATGGAATCCAACCTCGGACTCTCTATCTGTGCTTCGGACAGATGGTGGCGATCAGGCGTCATTCAAAAGACACGAATTCGAAGGGGATTGATCCGTTCAACATCTGTTACTTTCCAAAGAGCCTAACAGACGCCATCTGTTATTACCTCCTGGTAATTCGGCCCCTTGAAGCCCTCGTAGCCAAGCATCTGTATGAGGACGAGGTAAAGGTCCAACAGTACAACCTTTTCATGTACGTCAGGCGTGGGGAAAGAATGACCTCCGCTCAGCTTTCCTCCACCCTCGAAAAGCTTACCTCGCAGTATGTCGGGGTGGGTCTCAGCCTCCGGACCCTCAGGCACGTCATGATAGCCGTCCAAAGGGCCTACGTCGAGGAGCTGAGAGTCGAAAAGGGAAACAACATCGGTGACTTGATCTCCTCCCACTCCTCGAAGACGGCGAACAAGCATTATGCCGTCGAATACACACAGCCCGAGGGTTACACGACGAGCTACCTCATGGACGTCCAGGAGTGGTGCGGATCCTACCACGATGTCATCGGCTTAGGAGATCAGGATCTCCCTCTTGTTCCCCTTCGATTCAAGCGACAGCTTGCCCGCCGTCTGGGCTCGGTGGCCTCGACAGCTACGTCCAGTGAACCATCGACAACCGCTGAAGCGCTCCTTGCTCTCATAAAGGAGCTCACAACTTCGACCTACAAATCTGTCATGGAGGACCTGAAGCCATTCCTGACCAAGGAGCTCCAGACCGCAAATGCTCATGCGATGGAGTATCACCTCAAAGCTCAAATGGCCCGCCCAGATGTTTCTAACATTCCACAACGAGGCTCTCTCGAAGCACGTGAACCACCTCAAACCAGGCCCGCAAAAAGTCTCCCTGTTCGAAGCTCTCCTAACCCCCCCCTGCCCCCCCCGGTCCCAGAAACCGTCCGACGAGTCAAGCGGATTTTGTCCGAGTCTGCCGAGCAGCCACAGTCCAAGAGAAAGCCAAGCGAGAATGTCGGCGACCGCACCGATCTGCATTCGAACGCGTTCATCCACCACGGCTCTGGTATTCCCTCGATCCAACCTGAAGAAGCCATGGAGGTCTCCAGGGTCGTCCCCAGCGGCAGTCAAGATGTCGACCTCGAAGCGGAGGAAGCTCAAAATGCAGACCACGAGCTACCGACTCAGCCCAGCACCCCGGCCATTATTCCTGTCAACCTTCCGGTTCCAGACACCAACGAAGTGGAACCTGCCGTGATTGCCAACCTCTCGTCCATGCGCCTCGAACCTGAGCAACCAACAGAACACGTCGATCTCCAGCTCGAACACAACCCGGCTTTGCAACAGACAACCCTCCAGGACTCACACCATCAAGGCCCGGAAAGGGATGTCACCCTCGAAAAGCTTCGGGTCCTTCGGAGGGAACCCTATGCGGAGTTCAAGTCATCTACGCAGAGAGAGCTCATAGACTCCGTGCTGTCGGGAAAGCACACGATCGCCGTCCTTCCCACGGGAGGTGGAAAGTCCTTGGCATACGAACTCCCTCCCCTCTGTAGCGGTCAATTGACCATCGCCGCCTTTCCATACAAGGTCATAACCGCCCAGGCAAAACAGAACTGCGAAAACCGAGGAGTGGCCTGCGAACACTGGACAGTCACGTCCAGCAGAATGCTTCAAGACGACAACGTGAGGTTGATCTTCATGGCCGTCGAGACACTCCTCTTGCAACCGATCCTCGAGTAAGTGAATCGCTTTGACCCCCTAGAACGAGACTGACGTCAGAGCTAGGTGGATAAGAGCCAATCACACCAAGATCGGTTCTATCGTCATCGACGAGATCCACACCGTTCTCACCAGCCGCGGCTTTCGGCCAGTGATGAGGTCCATCGAGGCCCTCATGACAACGAAAGTCCCCGTCACGTTCTTGACAGCCACGCTTCCAGTTCGCCTCGAGAAAACGCTCAAGGAACTCATCCGAGTTCCTGACCAGCACTCGATGATCAGGGCCACGACAAACCGGCCCGAGCACCAGTACATCCTCTTTCGGTCCGCGAAAGACAAGCTACTGCATCACGCCGTTGCCTTCATCATCATGTCCTCTGCCTCGCACCTCCATGGTTCGAGACGGGGGATCATCTTCGTTCGGAGCAAGGAGATGGGAGAGTCCATCGTGCGACTCTTCCCACAGATGGCATTCATCCACGGCGATATCACAGACGAACGGGTCAGGAATTCGGCACTTGAGAAGTGGAAAAATGGTCAGTCTGGGGGTTGGATTGTTGGAACGACCTCGCTCATACAGGGAGTGGACTACCACAACGTCCACTTCGTGTTGTTTGTGGCGACGCCCTTCAGCATGATCGACTTCGTACAGGGTGCTGGACGGGCAGGAAGGAATGGAGAGCAATCGTTTGTCGTGGTGTTGCATTCGGGAAATTCATACCCACCCTCGAAGAACGACGAGGACCTGTCCTGTAGGCAAGAGATGGTCAGATGGACCCAGATAGGCAAGTGCAGGAGGACAGTAATCTCCTCGTGCATGGATGGAGAAGAGGTCGAGTGTCACTCCATACCCGGTGCCATGCCCTGCGACGTGTGCCGTCGGGACCATCCTCTTATAGCGATCTGGGGTCGAATGAATGAGATCAAACTCGGCCAGACACACGTCCTCGAGGAGCTCTCTATACAACGACCGACACCGGGGGGCGTCGAACCCACGCAGTTGGAGATGGTGCCTCTCGTGCCTCGACTGGCCTCACCGGAGGTAATCAACCACTCCCTGGTCGAGATGACCCTCATGCATGCCAGAACAGAGACAGCCCTGGAGTGCATCCGACTGCTCGAGGCTTTCTCCCCGAACTGTGCCATCTGTCACGCAGAATCTGGAGGCAAGAAGCTTACAGGACGGAAACACAAAACCTGGAATCTCTGCTGTTGTGGACAGCACTTCAAATACTTTTACGATTGGAACAAACCGAGACGGAAATTTGTGAGAGGGTTGGTTCTAATCATTGTTATACCTATTAACCTCCTGGGGAAGCCGCCCTGGGTTTATGATCCCGCGATAGGAGTTTGGTGCTATGGATGCGCCCTGCCACAAAGAGCTTTAAAGGAACGAGGATGGGGACACGACATGAAGGAATGCCTGTGGTCCGACATGATCATGGGTACAGCTTGGTCCATCTGGTACAACAAGGACCTATTCCCCAAGATGGCAAAAACCCTCAATTGCCAAGTTCTCCCTGGCAAAGTTGGCGGGGAGGAGGCGTGGGCCACATGGCTCTCGCAAACGAACAGCAAGAGGACGGCGTATAACCTCCATAGTGTGTGGCTTTGGTATTGTAAGGAGTTCCAGATCGTTTAGGTGATTCCGTCCTCCCACTCCGATGCGGCTATTAGCTCTTCAAGCACTCGACCCCATTCACCTCCTTCTCGAACACTTTATCTCCACTCTGTTTCGTCGTTCTCTACTTTTCTATCATGTCATCCTTCTTCTCCATAAGTAAATGTTACAGATATCGGCGGTCGCGCCTCAAAGACCGTTCTCAGTGGCTCGAAGAGCATTCTCGGTGGCTCGAAGTCTATTCTCAGTGCCTCGGGCCTACGCCAAGCCACCTCGAGAGCCTCCCTACACAAGTAGAACCACACCTTTGTCCCACGTATGCCTTATACTTCCCTACCCTTATTGGAGGCTCTTTGCAGTCAGCGGTACCTCGATGGTACATAGATGACCTTGTATAAGTTTAATCAGTGTGAACCAAAGGAAGCTCGAGACCTTACGTACAAATCAAACCAAATGGGGAGTCTTCGGAGAAAAAGCTCGAGGGGTTGTGACAGAGACAGAGATCGAGCGCCGCCTTCCCCTTTCCTCAACCAACCTGGTCCACCACACGCGAAAAAACCATCAAACCACCCCGCCATGCCAGAGCTAACCTCGAAGCGAGAACAAGCCAACCAGGTGAGTAACCGATTTCAACCGATCGCCACGGATCCCACCGATAAGATTGTTGTAAGGCATCGGTCAAGAGGGTCGAGCTCACCCACTTGATGGAAGATGAAAAGACTCGAGAGTCTCTCCTCACAAGGACATGTCGAAAGGCGATCTTGGGGACTGGGAAGGTGGACCTTATGGACCGAGGGGTTAAACTGGTGACCCGAAAGTATAACCCGACAAGACAGCGGCAAAACGACGTTGTCAACAAGATCTCCCACATGCTTCAAATCAGGGACATCAGATCAGACTCACACCCCCTGATGGCAGCCGTCGACAAAAGTGAAATCGACGTCCGTTATCTGTCTACAACCTACGACACCGTTCAGCACACCCCGAATCTATCTCCCCTGAAGACCAATGTCCCCGAAGCCACTCTCTTCCTCCTCGCCGGATTCCATCGATTCGCTGCTGTTAAGCATGCTATCGGCCAGCTAAGAAAAAGGTCAGAAGGTCTCGAGGATCAGGTAGAGAAACTAAACGGGCCGAGGCTCGAGGATGAAGACGGGAATGAGATTGGCGGACGCGATGAAACGTCAATCGGGATCCTCGAAGTCGAGATCAAGCACATAGCAGAGACCGTGGAGCGCATAAAATTCTGGCCGGTTATGCTTTACGACCTTGGTAAGTCTGGATCATCTGCACAGGCCCCGGGATGAACACAACTGATCAAACCACAAACAGAGGAGCTCAAACGTCTGGGGAAAGCGATCACGAGCAGCGACCCTGAGATCCTCCTCAGGTTCCTCACAGAAAACAGCAGTGAACCTAGGGCCACGAGGACCGCCAACGACAGGCTATTCGACATCCTGAACAGAAACCTGCATAACCCCAAGGGGAGGGGGGCTTTCAGCCACCTCGCTAACGAAAACAGGACGGTCCAAGTCGTCACCGGCCGAGAATACGTCTGGAATATGTCGACAGAGGCAGTAAGGCTTTCAGAGGCGATGTTTGGGTGTTGGGTGACTAGGGCCAGCGATATCAAGGAAGTTTCGAAGCACCCTGCCTTTCGGGTGAGTGAATCCACAAAGGTTTATTTATCTGCAGATGTCAACTCATGCAACCTCGAGCAGATCCTTACCACCATCGCCACCCACATGATCAAGAGGACCACCGCCTTATTCGCACCATACCCCTCTGATCGTGATGATGGGGAGCGGCTAAAGAGGACCATCGAGGTCAACAAGAGCTGGATCAAGACGAGGAAGGCGGCTATTAGGCAGTGGAACGAACTACGAATTGGCTACAGAGAAGAAGGGTACAAGCACTACCTCGAAGGCCGGACATCGTTGCTCGATACGCTCGCAGGTAAGAGACACCCGACCCCTCGAGGTCGAGGAGCACCCCTCCTTACGGTCATTATAGAAGCGGGAAAGAAATTGCACGAGGACAACTATACGCTCGACAAGCCATTCAAGGCAACACATGGAATTATCAAGGAGGCAAGAGAGGCCGGGATCGACATGGATTTTGACACCTACGAGTCTTATGTCCATGTCGACAGCGGCCTGATGGAAAACCTGGACAAAATCTACCGAGAGCAGTTCCAGCAAGACGATGGGTTCACGCTGTCCCGGTGCTTCAACATCACCGAGGACGCTGAGTGCCACGACAGACTCACAGAGTACATCAAGAAGGTCAAGGAGGAGCTAGAATGGATTCTGTGTCGGCCTGAGTCCGGAGAATTGCTGGAACAAGGAGACCCACATGAGCACGGGATCAAAGGTGCAGATGCCCGCCTGGACTCCCTGTTCGCCATCACAGATGGTCGGATCTGCCTTCCACTTGCCACGCCATCCATGCTTGACGATCTCAAGGAGTATGTGCTCGTTCACGGTAACGTTATCATCGAGGTTCGGAGCGATTTTCCTTTCATGCAAAGGTCTCACGACTAAGGTTACCCAAGGTCACCCGTTGGTTCGACGGCCTCGCTAACCATATGATGGAAACGAAAGGGCCAGAGCCCATGCACGTGTGGTCTGACGTCATTGCGAACAAATTGGAAAAGATGTGCCCCCTCGACGTGGGAAACGCGCTTCGAGATAGCCTGACGCTGATGGTTGGTCCTCGAGGTCGGCTCTGCTTTGGAGCTGGTTCTGACCAAGTTGATTCAAAGGTTTCGAGGACGATCATGACTCACGCGGTACACTTCAGTGCGATCTCTGGAGAGATTATAGCCTGTGTGCTCCCGAAGTCACAAAGGGAAATTAGCAACCGGTCAAAGGCATCTGACGTTCTGGAAGCGGCCAGATCACTCCAGAAGAGGGTCCAAGAGGCGAAAGGGCTCCACGGCTTGAAGACGCCACCCAAGGAGACACCATATTGGAGACTCCTATTAGGCACATCATGGAGGTCGCAAAACATTCCGAAAATCGACCAACTGAAGATTATCTGCGCAAGTGCCCTTGAGGAGTCGTCGACGGCGGTGCTCAAGGCGAGGAAAGGGGCGCTATTGTCGAAGCGGACGATGGACCTTCGGTTCTCGCTGTGGCTCAACATCAACCTGTGGCTTAAGTGGCAAGCAGCCCGCATGGCGCTCTTTGGCAAGTGGAAGGAGTTCAATTATTGGGATCTTTGCAAAGACGAGGTAAAGGACATGTGTGGGCCCTATCGGGGAGACATGGTCGATCGGATCAGCAAAGTAATGGTCGAGGACATTCAAGCGCTGAAGAACCTAGGCGACTACCTAACGAGGTGTCCGGCTCTGTCGAACAACCGGGACGCTGGACCCACACAACGGGTGATATCCATGGAGGCAAAAGCATCGATCGACCAGCTTCTCGAGGTAGGCAAGACAATCGGTTGCATGGGCAGACGTCGTGCTGATGTTTTCCACCAGTTCAGTTCAGGTATCATGGACAAACAGCGGTTGCTTCGGTTTCCGCCGGACCCCGAGCTGGCACACCTCCCCAACCCGTTCTCAAAGCTCCCACCGTACCAATATTCACAGGTTACATTCAAGACGTTTTCTGAACAGGAGATCAAGAACCAGGCTGGGATAGAAGCGCTTCCGAACCTGGACTCAACACAGCAGAATGTGGAGAGGGAGGAGACGCCGAGTGCACCTGCTGGCAGCACCCCGGTAAGAAGTGAAAGGGGGCACGTGAAGCTTCCAAAACTGACGAGTCAAATAGAGAACCACGGAAGGAGACGACGACATGGAAGAAGAAGAAGAAGAAGGAGGAGGAGGAGGAGGAGGAGGAGGAGGAGGAGGGGGTGGTGGGGTGAGATCAAGGTACGAAGCTGGGAGGTATTTGAATACCGTGGGTTCTGATCCGTGAACAGGAACGAACAGGATGGGGACGATGGCAGGGACGAAGATGAGATGTCGGAGCGACGTCGTGGGGAACCCAGCAGGCCAGCAGATCAAACACCCGGTTCGAGCAAGCCCAGCGGTCCGTCCGTGAACAGGAACGAACAGGATGGGGACGATAGCGGCAACGAAGGTGAGACGTCGGAGCGACGTCGCGGGGAACCCAGCAGGCCAGCAGATCAAGCACCCGGTTCGAGCAAGTCCAGCGGTCCGTCCTCGAGGACCCAGGAGCGCCTTCGACTGATTAGGAAAGGAAAGATGAGAGCATTCAACAGGCAGGAGCAGGAGGCCGTCACGATCTTCAAAACAGAAGGTTTCGAGACCTTCTCGGACAACTTCCCCATCGCACAGAACACGGTCGAGGACATGGACAACCTCCTCGAGGACATGTACAACCTATATATTATATAAAGGAAACGGACCCTTCGTTTTTGGAATCGCTAGGGGACCGATTTCTGTGGGCCTCGGATCGCTGTATGACTACAACGATCCGAGGGTTAGGTTAGGTTAGGTTAGGTTAGGTTAGGTTAGGTTAGGTTAGGTTAGGTTAGGTTAGGTTAGGTTAGGTTAGGTTAGGTTAGGGTTAGGTTAGGTTAGGTTAGGTTAGGTTAGGTTAGGTTAGGTTAGGTTAGGTTAGGTTAGGTTAGGTTAGGTTAGGGTTAGGTTAGGTTAGGGTTAGGTTAGGTTAGGTTAGGTTAGGTTAGGTTTAGGGTTAGGTTAGGTTAGGTTAGGTTAGGTTAGGGTTAGGTTAGGTTAGGTTAGGTTAGGTTAGGGTTAGGTTAGGTTAGGTTAGGTTAGGTTAGGTTAGGTTAGGTTAGGTTAGGGTTAGGTTAGGTTAGGTTAGGTTAGGTTAGGTTAGGGTTAGCCATCTTTAGGTTA
>Ga0307517_10004463_pt1 | contig 21487 bp, 13 predicted proteins | sample 23_EM_MG_FD_194515 | JGI IMG/M metagenome (GOLD analysis project Ga0307517, IMG submission 194515) | Populus trichocarpa ectomycorrhiza microbial communities from riparian zone in the Pacific Northwest, United States - 23_EM | ecosystem: Host-associated > Plants > Roots > Unclassified | place... | reverse complement strand
GGAAAAAAACCATGCGGAGAAACACTGTAGCAATCAACAATGTTTCAAAGAAAAAAATTACAAAACCAAATTCTCAATCAGCTCAATATTAAAAAAAAAATCGACAAATATAATTTTGAAAAATAAAAAAATAAAATAGAAAAACTAAGTGGAAAAACATCGCAGCAATCCACAGTATTTTAAAAAAAAATTACAAAGCAAAAATTTTAACCAGGTAAATATTTAAAAGGTAAAATCAACAAAAATAATTTTGGAAAAAAAATAAATAATAAAAAAAAGAAAGTTGAAAAAAAAATAATTTTGCAAAAAAAACAAAAAAAAGAGGAAAAGTTAGCCAAAAAAAAAACATTGTCGATTACTGTTGTAATCCACAATGTTTTGTTTGTGGGGGGACAGTGAATCCCCTACACGGTTTAGTTATATGTATAATAGCCTTATTTGTATTGACTTGTAATTGTAATTCACAAACAACTTAATATTAAAAAAATAAAATTAAAAAGGATAATTTAAAAAAAATTATACAAAAAAACCATGTGGGAAAAAACACTGTAGCAATGGACAGTAATTTTCAAAAAAGTTATAGTGCTTTCCTCACATATTGTAACTGTAATTTTTAACCAGCTCAATATTAAAAAATAAAATAAAATAAAGATAATTTTGGAGGGAAAAAAACCATGTGGAGAAACACTGTAGCAATCAACAATGTTTTAAAGAAAAAAATTACAAAACAAAATTCTCAATCAGCTCAACATTAAAAAAAAATCGACAAATATAATTTTGAAAAATAAAAAAATAAAAAAGAAAAACTAAGTGGAAAAACATCGCAGCAATCCACAGTATTTAAAAAAAAATTACAAAGTAAAAATTTAAACCAGGTCAATATTTAAAAGGTAAAATCAACAAAAATAATTTTGAAAAAAAAATAAATGAAAAAATAAGAAAAAATAAAAAAGTTAAAAAAAAATAATTTTGCAAAAAAAAGAAAAAAAAAACGAAAAAAGAAGAAGGAAAAGTTAGGAAAAAAAATGAAAAAAAAAGAGGAAAAAAACTGTGAATTACTGTTGTAATCAACAATGTTTTGTGTGTGGGGAAAAGTGAATCCCCCACACGGTTTAGTATATTTGTTAATTAAAATCGCAAAGTTTTTTTGATCTGTTAAATTCTGGTTTGGATTTAATAAAAATTGGATGAAAAGATACATACCCTTTTCAAACTTTAATTCTTTATATTTTGATACTTGAATTTTTAAATTCTTTTCATTTCCATCCCTAACTCTTTTAATATCTATATTCTAACCTTTAAATTCAAATTCTCTTATACCCGTATTCAACACCGAAAACCCTTGTTTTGCAGACAGTGTTTGAACGTTATTCATGATAAGAATCGTGTTTGATATCGGCATGAGTGTACGTGTAATCTGTTTGGTAAACGGTTCACAATTCAATACAGAATTCAGCCGACACTCGAGCTAGGCCAGAGACGGTGGTGGTGGTTTTCTTGAAACAAATTCTAAATCCACTGTTAATTAAATCAGTTGGCATCCAGCTAACTGGAATTAATTTCTGAGAAGAAAGAATGCGATCAGCTTCGAGAGAAAAATCACAAATCAACAACGCAGTGGTTGAGAGTTGATAGGCTACTAGTAATATACTGTGCCTGTGTGACCCCATTTAGACGGTGCTTTTGGGAACCCATTATTGCGTGACTCCAATCTCGGCAACATGCATGTTTGAGAAACCAAATTAAGAAAAATTAAGAAGAAGAAACAAAATCCAAGATAAAAATTTCCAGTTTCCACTGCTCTCAATACAACATGTTTAGAATCACCATATTAGCTTCAAACGATCTTCCGAAGTTCATATCGTCAACCAATTTAGTCTTTTCTCCGATTTCATTGCGCCATCGCTGCTTAACCTTAATTGCACTACTGCTCTCAAGGATCTTCAAAACCTTCTGGTAAGGTTTTCTTATGAGACTTTGCAAGTTACAAGCCTCCAGCCAGACAAATGTGGAGTAAAGAACTTGTAATCGAAAGAGCTAGGCAAACGTGCACCAACTTGCCAGAGGAAACTTTGGTGTTCATGGAAAAATTATCAGAGAAATCAGGGCTGGGTCCGTCCACCTACTTGCCAGAGGCATTTAGAAGGGACCCTCCAAACGAATGTCTGGAAGAAGCTAAGAAAGAGAGCGAGATGGTGATATTTGGTGCCGTTGATGGGTTATTGGCAAAGACTGGAGTGAAGGGTGAGGATACATGGATAGCAGTGTTTTAGAGTGGTGCCATCTCTTTCTGCCATGATAGTTAACAGGTATAAGCTAGGATAGACAAGGTGGCGAGCTATAATCTTAGCGGGATGGGGTGCAGTGCTGGACTCGCAGCTGTAGACCTTGCCAGACAGTTGCTCCAGGTTCGTTAATTCTCTACTCTATACATCTTTTACTGATGGCCTTCTTTCTAATGCTGGCTTTGGTTGATATCTGTTCAAAACACTACACTAACGTTAGCACTGGCTCGTGTCCAAAAGAAGTAATTTTTTTTTTTAAAAAAAAGAACATGTAGCCCTAAAATTAGATCAAAGACTTGGGAGAATGATCAGCCTAAAAAAACTAAAGAAAGAAAATTGACATTTTCCATGTTCTTTCTTTTTTTCCTCCTCTTTTCTTATCTATGAACAATATTTTATTGTTTTTATCTGCATTTCCGTTGATTGATAAAAAATTTCCTGTAGTTTTTGATCTTTGACTACAAAGTCCAGTTGCTAACAGTTGTTTTGTCTAGAACAAGAGGTCATGGACGGATCAAAGAGGGCCCCATGAGAAGTTGAGGTTATAAATTTGTTTCATTTCATCAGGCCATAATTGACTGGAAATCTCTGGATCTGTCCTTGAGGATCCTGGGCAATAGTGCTGTACTTTTTTTAGGCGAATCCAGTGTGTTGTTTTAATTAGACGACAATCCAATCAAGGAAAAAAGAAAAGGACATCTCTTTTATTGTACTTTTCCTTGCATTAATTTCAATCTATTTTTATAAAAAATTCAATCTATTTTTTATTTATTAATATTAAAAAAAAATAAAAAAATATTGTAATATATTTTTAAATAAAAAATATTTTAAAAAATACCTTCTAGGCTTTCTACCATTCATTCCGGAACACCGTTTAAGTGATGCGTGGTGCCCGAACACCCCTTAAGTGATGCGCTTGTTGGGAATATGTAATATAGGGTTAGGTACACAGAACTTCCTATGCTCTGGTGGTAAGCAACTAAGCACAGAGAACATCACCGGCAACTGCTGCCTGGGTGAGGATCGTTCTATGATCTTGATCAACTGCTTTTTCCGTGTTGGTGGGGCAGCCATTCTCCTCTCCAACAAGCCATCGGATAGCCATGTTGCCAAGTATCAGGTAATCCACGCCGTCCGTCCCAACACAGCTGCTTCTGATTCGTCCTACAACTGCGTTACACGCTTGGAGGACTCGCAAGGACTCTTAGGTATCACAACCACCAAAGATCTCATTCAAGAAGCAATCAAGACCATTGAAGCCAACTTGACCACACTAGGCCACTCAGTGCTTCCCATATCAGAAAAGATCCAGTTCATCGCAAAGTACATTGCTATGCATTTTCGCGGGGCAAAGGTCAAACCGTACGTCCCTAATTTCATGAAGGCCATTGACCACGTCATCACTCACGACGGTGGCAAACATGTGCTCGTCTGCTCGATGAAGTGGAGAAAAACCTCAAGTTAAGTAAAACTGATATGGAAGCTTCAAGAATGACTTTGTACAGGTTTGGTAATACTGCTTCTAGTTCAGTGTGGTATGGGCTGGCATATGCCAAGGCCAAGGGCAGGATCAAGAAAGGTGGTCGTGTGTGGCAGATTTCATTTGGGTCTGGGTTTAAGTGTAACAGTTTGATCATGAAAGCAACGAGGGCTGTTGATCGTGAAGAAAAGAATCGTTGGAGTGGTGAGATCGATGAGTTTCCTGTGGACCTGAAGAGCACCGAGGGGAGCATATTCCATATGAATTTAAGCCGTCCAAAAAGATATGATTAGGATGACAGTAGAACGTCTCAAATCAAATTAAACTAGTGTTTGGTATTTCGTTTTAAAAAAGTATTTTTGAATTTTTTGAATTTATTTTAAATTAATTTATTTTTGATATTTTTAAATTATTTTGATATATTAATATTAAAAATAATTTTTAAAATATAAAAAATACTATTTTATTATATTTTAGAATGATATTTTAAAAAGAACTATATATAATCCCAACTAGTTTAATTTATGCTCCGCTTTGCTGCCCTTTAAGCCAAGAATAAAAAACTTGTTCTGCCTCGAAGATGTTGGACATTGGAGTTTGAAATGGTCATGGTTATTTTCCAAGCTTTTGCTTGAGGATTTTAATTAAGATCAACTTACATTTAAGCCATGCTATCATCTATCTTTATGATTATCACGAATTTATTCATTATACGCAAAGGAGGCACCATACAAAGCTCAATCTCTTTCAAGGCCAATGGAGTAATCTCTTTCAAGGCCAATGGAGTAATCTCTTTCAAGGCCAATGGAGTATGCTAGGACCTCTCAATTTTACAAGCTTAGATCTCAAAAAGAACTGCTCTCTTGCCAGCATTCTTACCTGCCTTAAGTATGCATCAAAACTTACCACTCCGTGCTCGACTGCCTTGTCCAACGCATACATTGAATCCTCTATGGCACTATCCGCGGCCAAGAATTCTATCAACAATTTTGAATCTTCATCGCCAGCTTCAAATGCATCATCATCATCCATTTCACCCTCTAACTTTGTCACGAGTGATTTTGCATCATTAACTCGCAACCAGTTCACTAGGACATCAGCTTGGTTCATCAAATTCATGACTCTATGTTTCAAGTTCATTCTTTCATGTTCAAGTCCCATAATCATACTTGTGATGATATCATCTCTTTTCACCATTTCGGATTGCAAATTAGATAAATCCTCCATTTCCTCTTCAGTTTGGGCCAGCAAGACAATTCTGTCGTAGTGAAGCATACCTGAAAGCCGATCGAGAGCCTCCATCTTAGAGACAAGAGAGGGATGGGTAAAACTAGCTGCCGGCGAGTAAACGAAAGGATGGTCATGAGAGAAAATCCTGACAAGGTTGTGCACGAGTTCAGTGAGGTGGCATCTGGGGAATACCCAGGTTTGCAGGTAAGGAGAAGAGGTCGCACCAGAAGAGTGAACAAAGGGGTGGTCTTGATGAATTGGAGACGTAGAATCTGATAAAACATAGACCATAGGAGGCATGCAAGGATAGTTTTCATGGATCCAGATTGTGAGAGGTATAGAAGGAGTATGATTGGCGACATGGAGATGGCCAGTGGCATACAGAAGGTTCACAGTGGTGCCATCATCGTGAAAGAAAGTATTGGTTGAGAGGGTGAAAGTGGGGTAATCTTGGATTAAAGAAAGGAGGTGTTTTCTGATGAACCATTTTTGTTTAGAGTCTGTATAGGATAATGCGAAGCGGCTCGTGCAAGAAAGTGCGGTGTCAATGAATTCGATCGAGGGTGAGGGTGGCATCAGGGGAGAGATGGAGAACTTAACTCACAAGATGAGTTCTAGCCTGTCTAGCATGCTTCTGATCTCGTTTATCCGATTATTCTCCATTTAAAAAGACAAAGATTTAAGTCATTCCTGGGAAAGTTCTTAGCAAGTTTTTAGCCGTTTTGAAGTTGAATTTTGGGTAGATTTGATGCTTTCTATATTGTATCTCTCTCCCATCAATATAATATTCCATGTATCTGACACGGCAACTGCTTCTTCGATATTTAAAGACACGACACGACTTCTTCTTATCCAACTTTTAGTAGTATGTATAAGTGTAATTGTGATTATTTTTTAAAAATTATTTTTAATATAAATAGATTAAAAATATTTAAAAACATTAAAAATATATTAATTTTAAATAAATTTTTTTAAAAATATTTTTAAAATACAAAAACAAACAAGATATTAACATAAATACTGCTTTGTTTAAGGTCCACTATGATATTCACTAGAATGATTCATATTGCTTAATTAATAATTAACAGTATTTTATTAGTTATTTTTTATTATTTTTTTAAAAAATAACATAAAATATTTATAAAAAATAACAAGAAAATTTACTTGTATAATTTATCTTTCCTGTTTCTTTCCTTGAAGGAGCCTAAAATATAATCAATAGTGTATTATCAATTACTCCTAAACATTATAAAATTCATCAATACTCACTAAATATATATGATATAGACAGAATTAGTAATATTCAACGTGTTTAGAGATAACATTATGAATGGTATTAGCTTAAATCTGCTACATGTCTAGTTTTTAATAAATACTGTTTCATAATCGAGTTGTCTGAATTTTTTAACTCCTGGCCGATACTAAATAGGGGCGTCATCGCTTACCTAAATGTAGAAAAATCTTTGAGCAACTTGCATTGCTTTGAGATCATAGAATCACAGGGAAAATGACCGGCCCAAATGTTATCGTGAATGTTACTTCACAAGACACGTTTACGAGAAATTTCCACTGTGCTTTCTGCTAGACATGTTGAGCAATTATATGCTTCCTGCATCACCCACCCCCGACAAATCTAGTCCCGTTTCGAGCTGTGTTTACCCTGCAGTTTCAGTGTATTTTGAATTCTTTTGTTTTATGTTATTTTTTTTATTTTTAAATCTTTTTAATAGGTTGATGTTAAAAATGAATTTAAAAAAAATAAAAAATATTATTTTAATATATTTTCAAATTAAAATCAAATTAAAAAACAATATCAACTGTACTACCAAATATATTCTTACCCCCTCTATTTCTGGGTCAACCCATTAATGCCATTTAAGTTTTGTAGGGACCCATCCTCTCTTAAAATAGACGACTATGGATGAATCAATGGGTATTGATAATTACTAATATAAAACGACTATGGATAGACTATGCAAAGTATTATCCTGCAAGGATTGATCAGGCTCTCTCTCTCTCTCTCTCTCTCTCATTTTACTGACCGCATGACGTTTTGAACATAGCTAGTCAAACAAAATTCTAAAACGATTGGTGGATTTATTATAGCAATAGATGTAGTTTATTATAAATTATTATAGTGAATTTACCTTCTTTGTGCTCCTAGTATATAGTATACTGGGGGTATTTTGATATTTTAACGTTGATATGTTAGCTATTAAAAAATTAAACATGGATATTGGTGTCTTTTCAGATTATTTATATAGTAAAAATACTATTTTACCTCCAAGTTTAATAGAATTTAAACCCTATTCTTTTGATTTTGCAAAAACTTTAAAATAAGTTGAATACTTCTTTGCATTTAGATAAGACATAATAGTTTTTATGCATTGGGGGGTGTTTTGATACTTTTACATTGATTTGTTTGTTATTTTCAGGGTTATGAGTGCTTTTTAGTAATTTAATATTTATTTTTAATATTAAATTTAAAAAAATTGATAAAAAATTTATTTCACATGCGCTCTCAGCCGATCGTATCTTTTTTTCTAAAAAAAAACTTGAGTATACAAACTATTTTTATATGTTTTATTTTACATAATATAAATTATAAGTATAAATCAAAAGGTTTATCCAAACTTCTACGTAAATAAATAAATAAATTTTTTTAATAATAACTGAAAGAGAAACTGAAAAAATTAAGAGATGAATGTAGATCAAAATATCTGATATCGCAAACTGAAACATTTACCTGCTTTTATCAACTAAATTTGTTTATTAAAATCAATAAAGGATAATAGAAATAAAAACACATATGAAAACAAAGTGGATAAAATAAAAAAGAAATAAAATATGCCTAGCCGAACAAATAAAAAATATTATTTCAAAATAACTATTTTTTGTACGAAACAAAACATCCTTGTATAAAGTAAAATAAAAAATCAGCAAAAATTAAACACAAAACAAAACAGTTTTTTTAAAAAACAATTTATCAAAAAATAGCTTACAAAATCATGATTTAGGTAATGAGAAAAAGACAAACTGATTGAAAAGAATACGAAGGTAACCATAATTTTTTTAAAAAAACAATGCAGAATGATAAAATCACAAAATATAACGAGGAAAAAAGAATTCCTAATCGTAGTAACACTTAAAACTTGTGACCTGTGTCATTAAATTAGAAGCATTACAAAAAGAAAAAGCGTGAAACCCAATCCCAAATAAATTAAACACTGAAGGATGTATCTGAGAAAAAAATCTATTACGTAAAAAAATTTAATTAAAAAATAAGGGTGGAAGCCAAAATAAAATAAAATTTGAGGGCATTTAAAAAATTAAATTACATGGTTAAATCGAAAAGAAAAAACAATTAACAAAAGGAAAAAAAATCAAAAGAATGAAGACCAGATTAAAGAAAAAAAATAACATAAACTTTAATTGAATGATGAAATTTAATACTAATAAAACCTTAACAAAAAATCAAAGGGTAAAAATGACAAACCAAAAGAATAAAGATTGTATTGATGAAAATAATATATGATAAATTGTAATTTAAGGATTAAATTAAAATCATAATTTTTTTTTCTAAAAGTATTAAGGATGAAAAAATAAGCAATCAAAACATAAGGACTAAAATTAAAAAAATAAAAATAAAAAGGAAAAACATGTACTTTAACTAGAAGAGAGAGAAAAGTAGGAAGAATAAAGAAGAAACAACCACCGGCGACAAACCGCTAAACACTAGGAGAGAAAAAATTAACCCGAAGTACCTTGATAAACCCACAAACCACGTTAACCTTATAAAATTTTTTGACAAAAACAACTTTGAAAAAAAATTATAACAAAAAAAGGAAAAGAAAAAAAAACCATGTGCTCAAGCAGAAAATAAAAGAAAAAAAACAATTGGTGAGACACTATAACAATCAACAGTATTTTATGAGAAAAACTACTTTGATTTCCTCACATGTTTTAAAATCAAGCTAGCCCTAAAATAGTTTAATTGAAAACTTGAGTTAGGTAAAGAGCTCAGACGAGAAATTTTAAAATTAATTTACTTGATTATTTTTAATAATATAGCTTAAAAAATTATACATACTTTTAATATTTTTTATATTTAAAAAGAATTCATCCAACCCGCGATGAAAAATATACTAATGAGAACTACGGAGTCAACTGATCTGGGTATAAATTTATTGTCAAGTAAAAAAAAAGATATTGATAGAAAGTTCTTTTGCTTTTTTCTTTTTTTTTCCGTGGGGGAAGGGGTGGGGGACGGTGCTCAAAATCAAGGGAGAGGGACGTGCAAGGCCCTATGCCCCGAGGTAGTAGACCAAAGACTGTAAACGATGCCGTAAAAGCTAGAATGGATGACTATCAATCATCAACAAACGACGTCCATTCAAAAGGCGATCAAGTGTCGTCCGAAGCAGGATAGGTTGCTCAAATTTGTGAACTATCTCGATGTTATCGTTGGTTTCTAGGCTGGCCCATAAAGCTCGTAGAAGTTAAATAAAGATTCTGCATACGTGTTCATTGTTGAGATTGTTTCATTCATGGGCTTTCATAGCTAGCCCATATAGGTCTTAGATAGGGTCGCCTTCAGAGATTGGTCTTCCAAATGAAGACGGTATAAATTACGATGATCGACTCGGAGGGTGGTGGGTGAATCCAAATTATAATTTAAAAAGAAAACCTTGAAATAATTTAAAAGTAATTATAAAATGATATAATTCTAGGGTTGTTTATTAAAAAAATCTAAAATGATATTAATTTGATAAAAAAACATATTTTTTCAAAATAAAATTCAAACTAAATTAGATTTGGAATAAATAAATCATGATCACTCATCTAAATCTGGTTTTGTAACAATCAATATCATAATTGATTTAAAATTCTTAAAATGTTTTAAATAAAATAGTTTAAATTAATATTTTTATCTTTATATTCTTAAAATATTTCGATGACCTTAAATCTAGCAATCCTTGAAATATTTGATTGGCATGGTACGTAAACATGGTGATTTCACACGTACCAAATTTATTATTCTTTGCAAGGCAGCAAATAAATAACATTAAGACATCACAAGCATGACGTCTGCCATACTTCCTGCATATTTTAGAGAGGGTAAGCACCCACCGAGCTAAGGTGGGGAGATTGGACGGATTCTCCGATGAGCTAGCCAGAAAAGGAGAGCCCATTTTGTTTTATTCCTCCTCTTGTTGCTTGCTGGGCCAGTTAATTAATTTCTATCACGAGTACTAAATCCAGAAATATCCTTTGAAACGACTGCCTCTCATTTCCTTGGAACGAAGAGAAAGCAATGGCGTCACAGCACCATAATTTAGGCAGTGACTTCACCGAAGAGGAAGCTTACCTTTAAATATTCTGTCAGGTTCCCCATCAAGCAATGGCAAAGTGATGGAGCGTTTCCTTCACCATTTAACACACTTGCTTTGATTTTTTCTTAGTCCACTCTAATCAAATTTGAGAGGAGTTGTAACAAATCCGCCATGATTAAAAAAAGCAAAGACGGTTGGGAGGTGGTTTTTCTCTAGCTAGGTGAGAGGTCAAGGTTTTGGTTTTTTCAGAACTAACCAACTTTTGCCTGACCACAAAAAGAGAGGATCGACTTTATATATTGATGATTATGTTATAAAAAGAAAACTAAAGAAGCTCAAGAATACACTATAGATTGCAATAATGCATCTATGTTCTTGTCCTTCTCTACCAAATATAATGGATTAGCTGATTGAGTAAAATCCTCTACTAGTCATGATTGGAAATAAATTGGTCTTCAAAGCAAATATATATAGTTTTGCCCAGGAATATTTTTTCTTTTCAATTTTATTTATGGAGTAAAATGACTTGAATGCAATTAAAAGTTTTCAAAAATATTAAACTTGCAAAGAGAGGGTTTTTTTTTTTAATCTTAGCAAAGTTAAAAAAAATAAGATTGGTGTTAAGTGGTGTTTTTATTTTTTCGTTCTATTTTTTTTTTCAATGTTGAATTTCATTTAAGAGCTACTTTGTAATTTAATAAATATAAAAATTAATATAAAAATTTAGATACACGTGCTTGAAAGCTCTCGTGTTTTTTCTGGCAACGTGTGAATTTTTTTTTTTATAATTAAACATTATTTTTTGTGGCGGTGTTTTAATCCTCTCAACAACCCTTTTATTATGTAGCGATGCATAATGAATTTTTTTTTTTTTTTGCAATATTGAATTTCATATCTAATATTTTAAAATTTCATGATGACCAATCAATTTTTATTTATTTTGTCAAGAATAGTTGCATCGCATTGAAAGGTTTTGTTATATTGAAGGAAAAAAAAGGTAATCGACGGATGGCATAGTGCAAGTGATCAATCTAGTCACCTACTATTTCTTCGGCTCCTTTACTCTAGTTGGCGTGCCTCTCATGTATCATTGTGTGTTGTACAGGGTTGGATATCCTTCCCAAGGTGTGTGCGTGCGAACACACTTTTTGGTAGCTACGTTAATTCATTTAATTGTTTAGTTTTAAGTTTTTTTTGTTTAAAATTAGCATCAGCACAAAAAGAAATTAAGATTTGATGCTCAAAATTAGCCCTTTTAACGTGACGATAATGACATTTTAGTTAAAGAAAAAAACAAACCGTCCTACCATGGCATAGCTGAAAGGAAACTAACATTCACGGGAAAGCATCCACTTTATTCTTTGGATTGCTTAAGAACCTCAGCCACAAATATTGTCTTTGCATGTATTTTGGGTACTCCCGGATTTTCAAGACGGCGATGCATCCTCTGGTGTGTGAGTAATTGATGGTGTTCCACGCTTTGGAGCTACCTTAGGCTGGAAGAATTAAATAATGAAAGCTCGGATAGATCAGATTCTTGAGTATCATGGCTTCCTTTTTGTCAATTGCCAGACATTGAAAGAAACTGACACCAAAGGAAGAATTCCTCTACGGTTTTATGATTTATCCTTTGAACAAAATGGTAATTTACAGTCCAAGATGCATTTATGAAAGGCATAGTTCTTATATTTGATAGAAGCTTAACACTTGAGAGACTTTTTGAGACTTTAAATATACAATCCACCCAGCACTCACATAAAATCATCTTCAACGATACTTTATGATTTGAAACGTCTACATCTCATGCCAACCCCACATCATCAGCAAGCTCCATACCATATATATGATATATACCTTTGTACAAAATAGCAAGAAACGATGGCATAGATTAAAGCTTGTGCTTGTTTTTTATTCAAATCTTGAAAGGCACCAACAGGAGCATGTGTAAAAAGTTAAAAAGGTACGTACTCGCTAAAACCAGTCAGAAAAGGAAGGGAGTTTGAAGCTTTTCCAGTTTCAAAAGTAACAATTCCAATTTTAATTTTTAACCAAATCCATTAAGAACGGTGTGATGATCACTGCCCTCGATTCAGTGGAGGTGGTCCAGAGAAAGTGCCAGAAAAATGCATTCATAGCACGAACGAGCACTGGTATTTGAATGATATATCATCAGACATGAAATGAAACTCCGTGTCCTTTGCACCGACACAAATCAATCATATTTTTGTTTTGTTAATTAGCAGCACCGGAAAAGATCGAGCATTGAAAGTCACAATTCACGAGAAGGAATCTTCCCTCTTCATATCCTAGACCTTAGTAGACATTACTAACGTTTTGTTTTCCAAGCACCCAGCTGGGCTGGTCCCTCTGCAACTGTTCATCATGCCCTGCTGGTCCCTGTTAGGCTTTACGTTTTACGCCACTGCTATCTCCTTGTTCTTGTTTCGGTAATGTTTACTAGCACCATGGTCAAGGGTTTCGGTACAGTGATCAATGCCTATACCTTCTTGTTTCTCTGATCTGCCTTCAGCACTCATGGTGTACTGTAATTAATGCAATGTTGAATTTTTTGGTAATATGTAATCTACTATTTAATTAAAACCACACTTATCAAGCAGAACTGGTTTATAATCTAACAAGGCATTAATTAACGCCATGCCGATGTGCTAGTATATATCGGGTCGTGTCCATAGATGGTGTTCATGTCGATGCTTCCCAGGTTTCAACATTATCACAGCCGATTAATTAGTGCCTGCCAAATCTTTTCTTTTCTTCTCTATTCTAGCATGGTGGCCACACCATCTAGCTCGAACTAAAACTAGCTATTTGATACATATTTCATCGCATACATACTTTTTTTATAATACAAAAATAAATATATAAATTTTTTGCTACATGTTTTCTTATATGAAAAATACTTTACTTATAAATCAAAAAACTTATGTAAATGTCTAATAAATAAATAATTAATTATTTATGTAAAAAATCAAATTAAAATATTTGATCTTATAATACGAAATTTTTCCTCGGTTCAGTGAGAAATGAGCAGAAACTTCACATGATTTGGGATTTTATTAATCTTGCTTTACCCGTGGTAAAAATGGTACGCAACTGAGACAAAATTATTGACTTCCGGAATCGGCTGTGAGCTTTTCTCTTTGCAGAAGAGCCGACGCATGGATGCACATGGATGATCGAAGAAGCAATATATTCTACCAGTATCACTACTTTATAAAAGTTATATTATAATGCGTGCATTATATCACATGTTTCTTGGTCAAGCCTGCGCGCGCAAGTGGCTAGCTCTGCTTAATTATCCTTTGTTGTTAGGTAAAAAATGCAGAAATTCTTTACTATTCTTCATCTACCTTTTCTTGATTATTTAACTCCAAGCTACACGTGAAGTATCTCACGGTTTAAGAGAAATAATAAGAAAACAACCACGTGGAAGCACTTGTCAAACGTTAATCAGCAAGCGCTGTCTGTAATTGATCATTTGCAGTTCGTGCATTAACGAGCTGGTGGCATCGAAGGAGAGAGAGGCCTGTAAGATAAGGAGAAGACATTTCAGCTCCTGTGAAGACATTAATTAACCTCCTCTCTAATTCAACGATTTGACTTTGAATAACAGTGTCCGTTACTAACACACAGGGGATTTAATGCATGTGTTATCCGCTTATCTTCAATGCAAGCAAGTGGCAGAAACCTGTAGAGTGAGAAACCAGGATGGTCTACGTGGCTATCCGGATAAGGTTTAACTCTAATAAAATGGAAATTATGGGCAACGAGGAAGGTTCGGACTTCAGGTATGATGCCAAATCGGCAATTAACTACAAACATTAATTAACAATCTGTCACGGCCATCTTGTCTATATCCACACTATTATATTCCGAAGGGGGGATTTTTCAAGTGAGAGAGGGAGAGAGTGGGGAAGGAGGCTGTTTTCACAGGAGATATATTAATGTAGGATATGGTTTAAACATTTGGTTTTCTGTGTGTTGAACGCGAAAAAAAGACCCGATCCCTAATTGACAGAGAAAAAAGAGACATAATATAAGCAAAATAGAAATCTGTACCAAGTGAGGTATTTTTTTTAAAGTATAGTGTTTTTTTTTTAAATGCATAAAATAATTTCTTAGATTTTTTTAATTTTTTTAACATGTAAACCGCCTCCATACTTGCATACACTAGAGCCTAGATTTTACAACATGCAACCATTCATCTGAGATATAAAAAACACACAAACAAGTAAAAATAAAGATAAAAAAGCTTCCCTTTAATTTATGCAATTCCCCAGATATACCGTGGCCTTGTTATGGGCAGAAGCGACAAACCGTTTAGTATTAGTATTATACGCAGAAACGACAAATTCGGTACATGGCGGTTTGTTTTTCTTGTTTATTACTCAAAGTATTTTTTTGTTAGCAAGAACGAGTTCCGAGGCTATTTCGTCTCTTGGACATTCAGAAGGGTGTTTAAGTACTTTCACACAATTCCCATCTCGAACCCTCGGAAATTCAACCGTTGGGGCGTCAATTCACGCGGTGACGACAAAGGCAAGTTCAATTAGTCAAGTAATGAAAAGGTAAAGCTGCAAAAATTCCTACGAAGGATTTTACTTTAGCCTCCCAAGACTACAAATATTCAAACAGATAAGGGGGCACAGCAATCAGTTCCTTGAAATTCAAGCAATTCAAAGCATTTTCTGCTGTCACAAGCACCCTGTACGTACTACTATAGTTGTTTCCTCAAGAACACACAACATAAATCATGTTTTCGTACAAGTAAAACCATAAGATGAATTATAGAACAGAGTTTTCGTGAACTTGAAAGAAAAATCTATTCACACCAGTACTTGAAACAAGCCTTTTGGATTGATAGCATTCTTTGTTGCAGACAAATGTTATGAAGCTATGGAACTTCCCAGCAAAATGAAAAGCCTGAAGCTCTGTGCTTCCACAATAAGAGCATTTTCGCTCTGAGGATCCAGCTTAAGCATCCCCGCTTAGCTGCAGAAGCAACTCACTTCATAAGCAAAAGTAACCATATTCTATATACGAAATGACCAAATAAAAATAGCAAGTTCTTGAATTGAATTTCACCTATTCCAATTGGAACCCAATCCAATCCACGAAACAATTAGTAGACCTGGGTCCGAGGACAAAAAAATAAAATTATACTCAACCAATGCATCGTCACACAGGTTTTCGATTCATAGATATTAGGGCAAAATATTATAAATCGGCACTGATTACCGAAGATAACCAAATCCAATCGCTAGTCTTAATCCCTTCTACCCTGCATATAGATTACTGAGCATTGATCATCAAAATATTACAAGTCAAGAGTCAACAACTAACTCATTCACAAAGCCCACACGGAAAGAAGCCAACCACCCATGACCAATTGCTCTCCTCTCAGTCGAGATTCCACAATAACCACTGTACTAAACTGTTGAAAACTGATCAGAATACCTAATTCAATGCTCTTTTTTTTTTAAAAAAAAAAAAAACCAAACCCTTCATCGCTCAAGAATAAAAGAATTAAGTACAAAGAATCGATAAAAAAATAAAAACATCGAGGAATAGAACTGCGAAGCCATGTGGACTTAAATATTAAACATGGTTTTCTTTCAGGCCTCACCTCACGCAGCTCGAGACTGCACGAGTCTGTTCGCTCTTCATCGTCAGATTCTGTTCTGCTTCCACTCAAGAAAAGAATATAAAATCATCAGTGCGTGACATAAGAAGGATTTAATAAAAAAAAACAGAGAAATCAAAAAATTGGAGATTACCCTTTATCCCTTGTTGCTTTCTGGATTGCACTGACGCAAAAATCCCCTTCTCTGTGATATATTGAATTTGATTAAAAGAGAGACTGGCAATTGATAGGAACAAAATGCAGAATCAATTGAGCCTCATCTGGTAAAAAAAAACACTGTACTCTGAATACAAAGCACAGGAGCAGAAGGAGAATTACAAAAGAAAAAAAAAACTCAAGAAATTATGTTATTTGTATTAGCCATTCTTCTTACAATATCATCCGAGAGTTTTATTATATTAGCAGTAAAATGATACCCTTACACAAAAAGCAGAAGGGGTTTTGATTTGATCGGTTATATCATGTATGATCATACAATCTGTTCTTCAATATATATATATATATAAAAAGATCAAAATTTCATGGCTCATCTTCAATAACTGCGGCCAATCCAGTCACTATCTTAATCCCAATCTGTAAACTCTTGGGCTTAACCTCAGGTGGCTTCCATTCTTTCTCCACTATAACCTCGTCTTCTGCGACAGAACCTTCAGATGATACAGCATACACAGATCCACCCAATTCAGTATCATCCGCTACCGAATTCTTCTCTTGGCAACTCAGTCCAAGCTCAGCGATCTCATTCTGAACCAAAGTCTGCTCCCTTTCCAGTTGAGGATCTGTTTCCTTTGAGCTAAGTGGTGGTGTGGTTCGCGTATGAGGAGAAAGCCATTTGGCTTTGATGTACTCCGTTTTTCTCCATGGCGGAGTTGGCATTCCCTTTTTCTTAAGGCTCTGCTTTGCCGCATCCGATACAATGGCAATAATCTTCTGGAGACGATCAGCTTTGCCTACGAAGATGGAAGGTAGAATTTGGAGAAGAGATTTGTAGCTCTTGGTTGATCGAGCTATCTCAAATTCTGATCTGAAATCAATGTCAATTAGCAGCCTCTCGCCTGAGATGATCACGTCTATATATTCGTATTCCCCTGTATTTAGAACAAAAGTATACATTATTTCCCATAATTTATTCCATGTAGCTGCTTTGATTACAATTCATATTGATGTGCATTCGCAAGTTCTTCCCTAAACTCGTGATTCAGCATTTTCCCCCCCTAAAACGCATCGCAACACAAAATAAAAAAATATTCCCAAACTCAACGATTTTCTTGTTTCCGACATATGAGATAGAGATGTTTCGTTTTTTTTGGTTAATTGTATGGGAGAGTTTGTTGTTCCAGGAACCAAACAGAAAAGGAAGAAAATATATATATTTTATGCAATTTAGGAAACAGACATAAACACAGTTTATCCATTTTTTTAAGAGGGGGGAAGTACCGGCGGGATAAGATGGGGCTTTTTCCCAGCGAGATTTGCAGATAGACGCGTCATATCCGAGACCCAACAAACCATCGGTAACAATCTTCCTGCAAACATCATCTTTTCGCTTAGAGATCTTGTTTTTATCAACAATCTTCGCTGTATCCGCCAGCAAATTCCTCTCACAAACACTTGCACACGGCACCAAACTCTGCCCCCATAGAAGAAACCCAGTGATTTTAGCAAACGAAAACATTAAAAAAAATATTCAATCCCACACCATTAATTTAATTACCTTCAGAATTTCACACGCTTCGGCAGAAGAGGAAAGGTTAGAATCTCCAAAACCACCAAACGAGTCGAACTCGTCTTCAGAGCTATCGTTACAATTTCTGTTGAAGCAGTTACAGCGATTACGGCTACACCTAACCGATGTTTGCTTATCGTTGTTCTCCTCGAGGAAGTTCTGCACCATCTTCGCCAAGCAAACCGAGCTCGGCTCGAACTCGTTAGAGCCGTCCTTCAAATGCGACTCCTCGATGGCTCCGACCTTCTCAGCAGCTGAATTTCTCAGGAACTGCCTCTCAAACAGCCGCTTCAATCGCGATTTCACCACAGGCTTTACTGGCTCGAACCGGTGAGCGACCGACTCATTCAGTGTTTGATAATCAATTGGCTGGATCTTCATCGGAAAAGGCATGATCACTATGATCAACGACACTAGAATGAAAAAACCCTCCCCACTCTATAAAATCCTCACCTTCATTTTTTAATTATTAATTGCTGCAAATATAGTACACAAAAACCTCAAAAACCCTAAAATACTACCGGTAATTAAATGAGGTTAGTGGAGCTTTAAAATGCTCTGCTCTACACATCGATTAAATGAAGCAGCAGAAACATTGATAACTCCACGCAGAATGAGATCAGCAAATCAAAACAACACGGAAACCCAGGATTTTGCTGCGTTTACCAAAACTTTTCTAATTTTGAGAGACTCTTAAAAGAATCAAGACCTCCTCTATGTTTCTTGAAGTTCTAATTATTATAAAGCAATAGTATTATATTTTCCTCTTATTTGTAAGCCAAAGCATGGAATAACTTCTAGACTCTGCTAAGTAAAAGTCGCTTTTGCTTAGGGTTTCTACAAAAATACGATTAAAGTTCCCGAAATACGCGACGGCACGATAACGTCACTCTTTCACTTTGGAAATCGAACAGTAGACTACAATAGCTAGCCGGGTCCTCCATTTTACGGTTAAGAAGTTCAACTTCCGGCGAACAGATGATCGCCAGAGACTAGACCAAAAAAGTACACAGAAAAGAGAGATGAAAACGAGAGCTTTCAGTTGCAGGGTGATTTTGATTTCGTGTGAGAGAGAAGGAGAGGATAAAAACCAGAAGCGAGGAGCGTGTGACTTTTAAAGAGGAAAGAGCGCTGACTAGGATTGATTGTCCACGTGCACGCCTACGTGGCAATCGCCCATAGGGGAGGCACGTGTCGTGGAACGAATCACCGCGGGGTCTGCAATGCTTTTTACTCGACGCCACGTTATGGGCTTGGTGAAGATTATAGCTCAACTATATATAATAACCCAAAGTTCTATTATATAAAACAGTATTCTCTTCTCAATCTGGCCAGAAAAATCATCTAAATATTAACTAGTTGGCAAAAAACACATAGACCAGCAAGAACACAATGTACCCACGATCATGTGTGCTGTAGGGATTTTGATGCAAACTTTCATTGTCATTATTCAGAAATAAAAAGAACCATTGATTGATTAACGGCACCCCATCAAACAAAGGGTGCCCACGATCGTGAATAAGTCAACAATTTTGACGAAAGGAGTGATAATTATTTAATGGCACCGGTCGATTTTTACAGATATTGATTGTGAACTCGATTTTAACGATCCTTCAAAATTTATGAAAGGAAGAAAAGATGTTTCGTCTATTGGGATGTAACTATCTGAACCCAACTGGTAATATTTGAATATTTTTCTCAAAAATTCTTGAAAACGAAAAGAATACCCCCATTATATACATACAAATAAGAGATGTAATCTTGCACTTGAGGTCGTGGCCTAGCGGGGAAAGGGACTTGCACCTGGGTTCGATCCTCTCTGTGCATACCTGTCACCCCCGCGGTGTCTTACATGCTCACTGGGCTTGCAGGGTGTTCAGTGGGTCCATGGATTAGTCGTGATGCGCGTAAGCTGACCCGAACAACCCGGCTTATCAAAAAAATAAAAATAAGAGATGTAATCTCAAAGTGATCCTGGATAAAGACCAGAGTCTACTCGCTGATATGCTCTGCCTTCTTAGAAACCCGACCAGTGTACTCTCCTGATTGGATAAGAGTAACAAGTTTTATGTCCTCGGCACATAGATTACTGGGGATGTAACATGAGAAAGACTTTTACGAGGAGGGCTACTCGCCCCAAACCAAATAAGGATATCAATGTGTCACCTCGTTTTGATTTGGATCAAATTTAATGGTCCCATGTCTCCTATTGTTTCTTTTAGTCTTGTATCGAAACCAAAACTCTTCTTAAGGGGAAACAACATCTCTCTTTATGGAGATAGACTTGATTCTTTTTGGGTCCATGTTTTTTTTTAAGGCAAAAAACAAAAAAAAAAGGTGATTGTAACAAATAATGTAATAATGTATCTAAAATGGGTTCTTTTCTCTTAGATTAGAACAAAAGGTGAACCAAGGTCTTCTCTATGGAGTGGTTTTCAGAAATCAATGAAAATGAAAGTAGAAGAACAACTAGGGCAAGAATGACTAGGGTTATAAAGAAAAAAATCTTTTCACTCCTACCGTCGGATGAATGGCTTTTCATGAAATTAAAAACCATGGGTTCAACCTGCTTTCTAAAGTGCTCTTAAATTTCTTTACACGTGGAAAAATATCTCATTTATGTTATTTTAGGTGTATTTTTTTATAATTTTAATGTTAATAATTAATAAAAAAGGATATTTGAAAAAAAAATATTTTAAAATATCTTTAATTGAAAATACTTCTACAAAAATACTCTATATCATACTATCAAACATACACTTAGGCTTTATTTGGCAACATGACACACCGTAATGCCAAACATATACAAATTTGAGGGGAATCATAACCATGTTCTTAGTGTGATATGATCCAGACACGTGTTGGAATTTTAATATAGAAGTCATTTGATCAATTCTTTGGTTAAATTTTTTTTTTAATTGAATATAAATTTGAAAATTTTATAATATATAAAAAATAATTAGTGATATTTTATTAGTTATATTTTTAATTTTTTTATTTTTTTAAAAAAAAGATAAACACGGAGGAAAAATCTCAAGTAAAGATATTTTAGTGTAATGGACAAGTGGAAAGATGTTGGTTGTACTGCATGGAATCATGACTAGTAATGAATTTTGTGATAGTTTGGATTTATTTATCTAAAAAAAATGCATCCAGGAAAGAAAACAAATTGAATTTTGTATCGGGTGTTTTCCTTTGATTTTTTGTGAATTTTTTCATGATGCTGGTGTAAGATCATAGCTAATAGTGCTTTGCAAAATCTCAAAAGTTATCGAACAAACGGATGCTACATGGTTTTTTTGTTGGAGGAGTAATCCATATTTTTAAAACTTGACTGAGAGTTAAACTTGAAATATATATGGAAAAGATTAACACAAAAAATATTAAAAATAATAATTAAAACTATATTATTTTGATAATTTTTTTTAAAAAAATAATGAGTTTAACCAGGTCGCGAATCAACTAGAGTTTTTAACTAGATTAGGTCAGATCAAAATTTTTTTATATTTTTTCTTCAATCAAGACCAGTCTAGGCTCTAGATTCCGAGTCAATCTGTCAAGTCAATCCGAGTTGTCATGTTCTAGATTAAGTCTAGTTTAGAAAAAAAAATGACAAGATATTTAAATTATTGGGTAACCCAAAGGTTATTGTCTCGATCATTTTCTTTACCATAATAAAATTATTTTATTTTTTTAAAATCATTCATGTTAACTTGATTGGATTTGATTTTTGTTGATTGTAACATGTTTTTTTTTTAATTTAAAATAAAA
>Ga0307517_10004461_pt1 | contig 21490 bp, 20 predicted proteins | sample 23_EM_MG_FD_194515 | JGI IMG/M metagenome (GOLD analysis project Ga0307517, IMG submission 194515) | Populus trichocarpa ectomycorrhiza microbial communities from riparian zone in the Pacific Northwest, United States - 23_EM | ecosystem: Host-associated > Plants > Roots > Unclassified | place... | reverse complement strand
AACGAGAAATAACCGGAATGACAATATTGGCAGAGCCCTCTGCCAATTTCCATTCCTCCGGAATCCACCGGAATCCACCGGAATCACCGGAATCCGGCAGGAATCTGTGGGGCACTGATAAGACCTCAACCCATGGCTAATAAACCGTTTTGCGCATTTGATTTTTGTAGTGCCCAATCCGGAAGGTATTTCCTGATTAGAATGTGAGGCGGGTGCATCCCAAGAAGGCAGGCGCGCTTGATGCACAGTAGGCCCAATGGGGCACACTGACAATTTCATTTGCTGAGTTTAAACTGAGACATAAGGCAGAAACAGTGCCGAGGGATGCAAGAAGGCAGGCGGTATGTAGTGTGATATATCAAAATGTGTATGTAGTTAGACCGATTAATGTATCAGGGTTTTGATCTAACTACATATCTGTGATATATCAGTCTGCCAGTAGGTGGTGACGACAAGTCCGTTTGTGTGCCTCCAAGCTGCGGGATTTATCAAAAGTAGCATGGCAACCGATGCAGGTATACACCATGAAAATTATCAGCCAAAAGATAGGACAGAAATGCATTGAGGTCCTGCTGAGCCCAAGATTGCGAATGGAGTTTGGCGCAAAGATTTTTTTCATGGACCACCGGCCCACGATCAATATGTCAGGTGACCGAAGCGCGTTGACGCGACTGAAGGATTCTTTCCATTGCATTCTCTCTCTTTCATGTACCACAATGCCAACACCGATCCCTGAGCATGTAACCGCGGCCGTCGATGTGTTTTGTAGGAGAGCAGAGGTCTCTCGTGGTGGGTAAGTTCAATCTATAACATGGATCTCAAAATTTGTGACCAATAACTCTTGAATAACTCCAAGGCTTGACCCTGTCGAGCCGTTTTTGTCCAAGGCTCGGCGGATTCCACAGCTTATAAGTCCATTCATCAGTGTAGATGTAATTTATTCGATGATCCCAAGTGACCAACCATGCATATTTTATTTTCCTTTCTTACTACTTGCTCACAAATTCTCTTGCTAGGGCTGAGGCAATCGACATTAATTTCTGCACCAAGATCATGCAGCTGCACCCAGACTTTCAGGCCTTCATGCGCGGCCTCAGTCAGGACGACGAAACTGAGGGATTCGATCGGTTTTTAAGCTTGGTAACTATTTGATATGGACCATGGTGCATATATGCGCTGACTTTGCTCCAGATGGGCGCAGCTATGCGGGCAGCTCGAGCCGAAGACAGTAATCTCCTCAAGAAACATGTTGTGGCATATCTCCCATTTGACATGACGAAAGAGTCGGTGATGCCCCCAATTGTCGGCAAGGATAAAAGTGACCGAGGTTGGAACCACTCGTGGACGGCAAGGGCGCTTTGCCCATTGAGCAAGATAGAAAAGTTTGACGAGAACCCAGCGTGCGTTTTTTCCATCTTTTTATGCCCCTTGATCTTAAGCACACATATATCCAGCCAATTCATGAAATTTGTCCGCGAGGGAAAGGACGGCTACAAGATGAAAGCCAACGATTTACCGTCATTTCTCTACCCCCACGGCACCCAGTACGATAAGGATCATCTCGACAGTGGCCTTTTTCGAGGGCATGTCCTCATCCGGGTGCGTTATCTTTCTTTTCCTGTTTTCAAAGTTTAACTGTGGTTCATGCCAGGGATTACGATTAATTTACACAGGTGATTCGCCAGTCTTGACAGGTCATCGCGCGGCATCAAAGCCGTCCAAGGCTGAAAAATATAGTATGCGGGAAGTCACCCCAGAATCTGTCGCATATATTGCGACGCAAGTCAGTTTTTCACCCCGCTTAGCGTTCGTTATCATCCTTTCCTTTTGTTCCTTTGCAGATATATTTTAGTTTGTGTTGCCTCGAGTCGTGGGGCCCGAAGGATGGTTACTTCAATCTCGAGCGGTTTTATAATGTGTGTCTACAACTCTTCACAGTGGATCCGGGCGATGAATGGGTAAAAGAAACACTTGCCTTCCTTACCCGGTAGTTCTCATCCTCCTCTCATACATATAATGGCCCTAGTTCACGACCTTCAGATCTCTCCCCGCATTGAAACGCAAGACAAAGCATAAAGGACCACCGGGCGCGGCGTCAGATTCTGAAGAAGACCCTGATGGAGACGTTACAGGTATCCTTGGCCAGCGAGCTGCTCGTCGAGCGGCTGCAATCCAGGTAACCGTCTCTTTTTTTTTTCTTTACCAAGTCATTTATTAATACTGGATCCGGAGGATGCGACACAGTCAAGCTCGCCCACTGTGGAGTCGAATTCGCCTCCGTCTACATCTGCGACCACCATGTCGCTTTCCAACTCTGGATCTACGCCGTCACCTCCCACTCAACCTACACCATCGTCTCCCACTCAACCTACTCCGTCGTCTCCCACTCAACCTACTCCGTCGTCTCCCACTCAACCACCATCCTCGCCTCTTCCATCCTCGGGGCTTCCATCGCTCCCAGCAGCAGCCGCCATGTCACACCCTACGTCCACCAATCCTCCCTCATCTACATCTCATGTACGTTCGACAGCTCCACCTTTATTCATCCCTCGACCTCCTCCCACTTCGATTTCGAGGCCAGTAAATCGAGCCTATACTCGCCGGCGTATCCCAATAAGTCCGTGTAATTCACCCACTCCAGGCGGCTCTGGGTCGACTCCGAATGAATCCGACATCCCAAGTTCTGGAGGACAGCTGAACCTTCCGGATGATGATGGAGAGGACGAGGTGGACTCGCCGGTGGTTGCTACCGCTGGAAAACGGGGAAGAGGAGGCATTGCGAGTGGCCGAGGTCGAGGTGCCGCATCAAAACCAACCAAACGTCGCAAGTATTAGTAGTTTATTGTTCATTCGATTGTCGCTTTTCGTGTTCTGTTTCTTTGTCATTTGCTACGCTGCTGTCAAGTCCTGTTGTTGAATTACCTGATTAATCGTGTGTATTGTTCTGTCCAATCCTTGTCCCTTGAGTTTGACTATGCAAGTGGTTTGGAACGCGAGTTGCATGGGCTCCTGCTTATGCAGTGTATTTCCACTACCGAATCATTTACATTGTTCTAAAACATTGTACTAAGTTGTATCGTAGTTGCATACCCACGAATTAATTTAACCACCTTTGCGTACATCTACAGGATTGCATCAGCTTGAAAGAAATGCTTCGGTCTGTAAGAGTTTTTAGCCCTGGCTTACATTGCATCGTCACAACTCTTGTGGACCATCCAATTTTCTAGTCCGTTACAGGGTACGTACCAAGGTTTGCCGACAATACAATATATTGTGGACGTTGGTATTATATTTCGAGGGTATGTAAATATGAGCGCTTTTTAGTGATGTTCACTGATATTGCTCGTGTTTTCGCCTGCCTGGCCTTCTGGGATCCTTATCATTTCTGCCCGTTAATAAATTTCCATCGCCATTTCACTGTTAATTTGGCTTGCGGGAACAAATCGTTACCGCCTACATGCGGACAAATTCGACAAATCGTTCCGACCATGAAAAAGACGTTAGCGTGGTCTGCAATATCATCAATATTAATTTGTAAAGTATAGGAAGTGAGCAACTAACGTAGTAGTACCAACTCTCATTGTCGGGAAAGATGGGAAGTGCACTAGGTGGTCCGTCCAAAGGAGCTAGAATGCGCTAATGCATCCCCAGGTTGAATATCAGTCGCAATCCACTAAACGAAGGGTCGATCACCTACGTGAGGAACAATGGTATGGTTTCCCTGCAACCTGAGTTTTGCCTTTCGAAGGATTTCGTTTAGCCCTCGCTTCTTCAGAAACATCGAGAAGGGCTTCGAGTTTTCATATAAGGCGTCCATGTCGTCAGTTAGCAAGTACATCGCATTCTGTAAACCCACTAAACCAAGATGATAAACTCCTTTGTATGCGAGTTGATATGACGAAACTATTTGACGTACTGGATTGTGGCAGGCGGCCTTTGACCTTATCCATCGCGATAAATCGGTTCTCAGAATGTTTGAACTTTGTGCGGGTATGCTCACCATCGCTTTGTCCATCACACGTCGCAGGATACTTCGAGCGATAGTTTCGCTCGCATTTTGAGCGCGGCCATCTTCCTGAATAGTAAACCAGTTCATGAAGTATCCTACTATAACAGAAGTGTTGCTTTCGGCCATCAAGGAGGACCAGTTAAGGAGAACGTCGTTTATTCCAACGTAATTCGCGTCCAAGATGTTGGACACCTCGATACGGTCAAATCGGATGGAAGGAGGAATACCACACCCTGAGATTAGCCCTTCATGAATATCTTTTGGGAGAAGACGAGCATCGGAAGCGAAGAGACTAAAGGACATCTTGATCTTGCAGATCCGTCGCGCGCACATCCGCAATTGTTCCGAGAGGAAAAAGTAGAGACACCCGTAGATGTCCTCCGGGTGGGCTCCATGTGCCTTCCCGGTTTGAATAACGGCACTGACACTGGAGTATTTTAGCAGGATAATGAATCTCGATAAACGAATGAACTTACTCCCATCCTTCGAGTGGGTCCGCATAGTCCGTTTGCAACCACTTTCCATCGGGTGAAAAAAGGGAAAGGTTTGGGGAGTTAAAATGCGTGTTCACAGCACCGAAGGGTAATACAATCCCAAATCGACGATATTCTTGGAATGCGACACGGTGTGAAGGATTCAACCTGGCGTACATTCGGTCTCTCAAATCACCTCGCGCCGGTGCATTTCTAACACGATCATATTCTTCTTGAGCGTCGCCGATTGATATAGAGGCCGAAATAAAATGGTGGAAGAAAAAGGACGCCTCCTCCGGAAGGTAGAAAGATAAGGTCGAACACGGACCGAGTGGAATGATGATTTCGCCTTCCTTGGTTTGCAGAAGGAACTTCAACAACAGGTGTGAGATTTGAAGGTGATATTCCATTGGAATGAAAGCCGAATACCAAAAATGAAGGGCTATATCGGCGGCAACGACCTCGTCTGGGATGTTTCCCAAGATAAGCAGTAAAAAGATATTTCGGAAAACTATCACTGGGTTGATGTCATTGAGCAAAATTGTGAGCCTTCCCGAATACGTAGGTGGGAGGCCGTTTACTGTGCTCAAGACATGGCGCAAGTCACCAGACGCTGCAACAAGCTGTCAGGGGAGTGGAACCAGCATTTCAAAATCAGCGTTGACGCACCAATAAAAGCCAGGGAGAAATCCTTCTTCTCATTATTTTCGTTGTTGGCCAGGTTTATTACATCGGTAGCAGGTGTATTCCCCCATCTGCGACTTGTCAGCATTACAATACCGTACTGAAAATCGAGAGGCGTACAAGGACATTCCGACAGAAAACTCCTCAGCTATCTTCTGATGGAATTCTTCTTCCAACGTCGTGTTGGTAACAAAAGAAGGACGACGGCCTTCATGATTCCAGGCGGGCATCCAAGTGTCGGACCTCATCGGATTCTTGCAATCTCATATATAATCAGTTTATTAAATGCTTTTTTGTAAATAAATATGGCTTTACCTTTCTTATGCACCTTCCAGTGGGATTTCTGACACTCCTACGTTGCCATTATAAAATTTATGTAGAATGAGAACGAACGGAACTTACTTTGGAACAATACGACACGAGCTTGCAAGAGCCGCAGGCCATGCTACCCCGTTTATTACATGCTTCGTACTGACCAGCCTGCACACCATGATTTGCACACGGCAAATTTTCTGGGGGCGGAAACCGCACTTTGGTGGCACCATCCGTCCAGGATTTCAAAACATCTGCGCGATGGGCGGGATTTGTAAGGTCAAGATTGGTTAGATCAATCGTCGATCCCCCAGCCCGCGGGTCTGGGTCTGGAGGACGTACTACAAGGCTTTTCGATTGCGTCGACATGTCACGATCAAAGGATCTTTGTGCTTCGGCCGTGGCATTCGAGAACGTCTCCGGAGTCAACAAACTAGAGAAGTGAGCAAAGAGTTCGTCCATTCAGAGGCGGGAGGGTGGTGGGAGATGTTGCAAGAAGGGTACGTAAGGATGGAACGGTGGATTCATATATATGTGGCTGTTATGGGCTGAGAGTTTGAATTGAATTTGCCTGCAGGCGGTCATGAGTCAGATTTTAGGTTTGAACCGGGCTTCTGTGCGAAATAACGATCTCCGTTGAGCCTTACTGCATCGCAAACACAAAAAAGGCAGTGCCCCGAGGGTATCAATCAACGTTACCTTGACACACGTCAATCACACCAGTTCTAGCCTCCTCCAGACACCACTGCTGCCTGGCAGCTTGCAACTTGAGGTCCTCCGAGTCGATCCGAAACCCAGCAAAAGGAAAGAATTGGGCTAGTCGAGAATGCTCCATTTCAGTAGATGTTTTGCCTCTGGTCGTCGCCTGGATTTTTCGCACCAAGATTCAAGAAGTAAATCAACTCCTTTATGTACTATTATTTTGATACTTATGATTCGTCGCGTCGCAGTCACGTGGTGGTTGAAAGATGTTCTTCTGCGCTTTTTTGTTCAATTGCCTGGTGCCATGATGACTTCCCCTTTCCTTGACAACTACGAACCTCTGGATGTCATTGGAAATGGTTTCTTTGGTATTATCCGCAAAGTGTGCCGGAAAGTGGATGGTTTGGTGCGTGCTATTGGTGGGATTTCTGTGTTACCGGACTTCACAGCTGTTCTCGCAGATATTCACACGCAAGGAACTTACGTGTGATTTCACAACCGACTAACACCAACGCACAGGACCATTCTCAAGGACCTTCATCACGATCACATTGTACGATACCACGACAGATACGTCGATAAAGATTTTTACGTCTGTTATCAAATTCATGCTGAACCTCAACGTGAGTTTTCCTAATTTCTTACAGATTCTAGTTACCAACTCCGCATCTAGCCTGCTATGTGTCCATCCGCCGCTCAACTCCTCTAACATGAACGACTCGTATTATTCAACCGACTCGCTGACTCTGAGAAAATGTAAGGCCAATCAAACCCCATCGAAGGCTTAGTCTTAACCCATTTTCTGGCTCAGGTTATCAAAGCTCACCATGACACCGTAACAGCCAAGGAACACGAAATTCTTGCGCGAGAACAGATGCTCCTCCAGAACGAACAATGATTCACGCCATTCCTCAACCAGAAGGACAAGGAGATAACGTACCTCCAACAACCCGTATCACAGTTCCAACAGCAGCAAGAGCATTTCTCCGAGGTCGCGGTTAAGGAGGGCGTTGCTCGACGGAAAGAGCTACGTGTGTTGGTGTTGGTGATGAAATGGGAGAAAGAGGTAGCCGTTGCTACTGCGAAGTTTGAGGAGGAGCTATACGCAACCGCGAGGCGGAGGTGGACACTGCGTGTCTCCGGCGCGAAGATCTGATCAAAATGGAGGTCGATGCACGGATTCAGTGGGTCCTTGCAAAGGAGAACGGGTTGAATGCGGCTAGAGGAGGTGAAAAGGGAGTTAGAGGAGAGTGCGAAGGTACAACAGCAAACTGCAGTGGCCATGACAATGGCGAAAGGTTCGTTAAGCTGTCTTGTTCGGGTTTTCGACTGCGCTCATGACTTCGAAATTATCCTGTAGGCCGGAAGGAGAAACATCCTCTTGAAGAAGTAAAGAACCTCTTCGAACCGACGGCACAGGTTACTCCTGTTCAACAACACGGCCAACGAAAGCTTGAGCCTCGAGCCACATCCAAACTCACCCCTTTCATGTGCCATACCACCTCGGTGGAAACTCCCATTTCACACCCCATTCCAATGGATTACATGCCCTCCGCGATCAAGGGTGTCGTTCTCACCTCGACGGGCGAAATACTCGCCTAATTATATACGCGCTCTATTTGACCTACAACTTTGTAACTGGCACCAGTATCAGAGACATGTTCGCGGATACCACGCGTGGACGGTGTTTTCGCGCCCACCGGTAACAGCAAACGAGAAATGAAAAGGCAGAAACAAGAGGGAAGTTTACAACGAACGAGAGGGTTGTACGGCTTACGGCGCATTATCAAACAAGTGGGGCGTACAACCGAGGGGGGGTATTGACGAAGAATGAGACAGCGGAATCACAAGAGTGAGAGCACGGAATCACCAACGAACGAGGGGACGGTATCAAGGATGAACAAGACGGCAGTACAAGAGGCGGTATATATATGGAAGTTATCGTGTGTCCAGAACACCTGGTTGAGGGAAGGTTCTTATATGTCTAGCCCATCCTGGGAGCAAGCGTACGATCCGACTAGCGGGAACCTATCTGCTTCGGTAAGTCAACAAAACGGCTGGAAAATTAAAAGGTGGGCTTGCATTCTGTTCGTTGGAGGACGCGGCAACAAGTCGAAGACCTAGAATGACGAAAATGAGCAACAATTCATACAACATGTATTCTATGGGCGTACTAAAGCTCTATCATTCGCAAAGGTTAATGGAAATGAAATGGTCACCTAACGTCTTCGAATTCGACTCAAATCCCATCGTGAAAAATTTGGGTGGTTTGATCAATTCATTTGGAAATTGGTCTCATTTTGTATCAACGTCAGCAGCGAATATGTACAGCAAGAGGGGGAAACGTCCCATTCAACAGCGGGCACTTACCAGTATTCAGATCCTCTCGTTAACCCCATCCTACCCCACCCCTTCATTTCTGTGGTCGAGTTAAACACGCTGCAACACAAGGTAGGTTGGCACATAATCCAACCGTTGAGGAGCAACAGCTGACTTACCTAGATGAGTTCGTAAGCACAATGCGTCGTTTGGGCTGTCGCAAGCATCGGGCACATATAACAAGAAGGCAGGATTGAAGACGGGAACCACAAGAGACGGTGAGTCTGGAACACATCCTAATCAATGAGGTGCTTACCGTTACCAATCCCTTAGCCTATTGTGCGCAAATTGATGATGAGTAGGAACTTATACTTGGACGACTCAACACAGCGGCATGAAAATGAAGATTGAACTCACCTACAATCTTCGTCAGCGGAAACGACAATAATTCAACCACCTAGAACACCCACGATTAGCATGCGGGAAGATAAGAGCCAGAACAACAACAGCTTACTGGCGCTGTTGTCGCTTTCCGTCCAATCCTACCCGTCCAATCGACCAGGCTGTAAGCTAAGTACGTCTTCAGACCATCGATATCTACAATCAGCTACTGACCTACTTAGGAGAGTTCGGGCTTCGGTAACGGCCAGCGAGAAGAGCGGGATCGAACGTGTGGGTGGTATCCAGTGGGCGGTATCCAGTACCAGCGAATGAGAAGGGCAGCATGAAGGTGTGAGCGTATCGTACGGGTCGGGCAGATCGAACAAGGGGGTGGTATCGAGAGGCTACAAGAGACACATCACTAAGTCCAGAAACACCTCCGATTGCGAGTAATACTGTATCTACCAAATTCCCTTTCTCCCTCTCATTAGACCCCTCTTCATCTTCCTCACGTCCATCAAATCGAACAGGATAAACATAGGTACGTTAGCAGATCATCTCATGCCCTTGGGAGGTGACAACCAACCTGGCTGGGTAACAGAGAACGAAGGGGGAATCGATGACGGCGGCTATGGGGGGATATGGTGAGTACAGAAAATTTGTTGGAGAAGTTTCTTACCAGTAACTCCTGCTCTAGCGCTGGTGTATGACTTTGGGAGCGAGTGCACACGTCGACGAGGAGGGTATCTACCTCAACGGGTCAAGGCGTCGGTGGGGAAATCATCAATGGGCTTACCTACGTTCTTCTTTGGAAGACTCGGCAGCAAGTCGAGAAACTAGAACAACAACAAGCAAACTGGAAGACAAGAACAACACGAGAATGACTTACCATCGACAAGTCGAGCACCTAGCACGTCGACGATCCGTACACCATAAGGTTCGAACCAATAGGCAGTGCCAGCAACAGCAATAATGAGGGTAAATGTTGTAACAGAGAAAGAATAGGCGACAACTCTGGTTGCGGCGAAAGTGGAGAAGAAAGATAAGGTTTATCTACTTCCAGAGAAGGTGACGACGGGAAAACAGGTTCAGGTTCTTATACAGAAGGAAGGGTTTTTCACAGAATGAACCCGGACCGGGCCCCGACACCGACTTTTGCCACAAGATCACGTGTGGCAAAAGTCGATATCGGGGCACGGTCCGAGGTCAGCAAACACAGTGCATTCGTGAATTGGAAAGTGCGGCGAAAAAGTGCGGCGATTGTGTGCGGCGGGTTTTGCCGCCGCACACATAACATGACGATAGTATGACCGATTTCTTTCCTCCCTAAGTTCCCTCGCTGTGATACTCGCATTCTCTGATATCCTCATGTAATAGTATGTACCCGCCAATCAGTATGTCGACGCTTCTCGCGATTGAACAAAAACGCGTTGGTGGAAAGTTATTATGCTCCTAATTGAGGTTCCCACAAAGGCGGGTACATGGGCACACACAACGTCGGTGACATGACTTGTTTCTTTCCCTACGCCCTCTATAATATGCTTGTGTACGTATATATTTGGGTGTGGACTTGTGGAAATACGCCTTATGATTGAATGTTCCACAGAGGCGGGTAAGCTGCAGGCGGTTCCCTGAACACTACTAGCTTCATAATCAATTTCTTAACACATTTGATGTCAGCCACATCTACTTAATTGCTTGAAGTGACTCGCAAGCGCAAGGCGAGTCAGAGTAACCACGCCATGTAAGGTACAAAAGGACAGGGTGTGCATTGGGCCACAGCGTTTATTCTCGCCCAACAGTTTTATATAAATCTACTACTTATATCACAATAATGAAGCTATTTTGCGAGACGCGTCCAATTGAAGTCATGGGACTTGGTGAAATTGGTCACGTTATTGCCTGGCGGATTTTGCCGCCGCACACGATCACTTGCTAATTCCCAGATTTACTGGCGTTTGCAGCTTTTTGGAAATTGAGCTCACCATGCAATGTAATCACCCACCGGGCCCTATCTATATTATTCTGTCACTGCCCCCTTCCAGTATCCATCCTGTTCGTCATGTATCTCACCAACTTGAGTGACTAGATGGGCGTCCAGTTGAAGACGGCAGATATCACAGCTATCAAATGCAATGCAAATGGTCATCGTTCAGCCCAACCTCGCTACAAAAACAGTGACCTGCCACTCAAGAACTCCAGCCGCGATCTGGAGACTTGGCGCGAGGCTGTCTTGCCTCATATCCTTGACTGGGCCGGTTCACTTGAGGAACCTTTTTCCATCAGCACCCACCCCGACCTGGAGGAGCTTATCAAGTACGCCTGGGATGAGGAGTTCCCAGCTGACGATGCTGTTTATTATGTGGTGTGTTACCCCTTCTTCAATCACTCATGAATGCCATTCTATAATGCTTTTTTCTCTGTAGGCAAATTTTGCAATCAGAAATTGGCGTAGCAGAATCGGCAAGCATGCCCTTCAGCGACTCACAAAGATATTCAATACCGAGCCCTTCAAGAATTTGAAGAACCAGCGGAAGGAATACGTCGCCGACCAACTCAGGGACCTTAACTACACTTACCGCAACCCGAAATCTCGGGTATGTTTCTTTGTTGCTCGTAAAAATAATAATAACCGATTCTATCTACTGGGGGATATCTCTCCTCGGCAATCATTGAGGTGTTTGGGTTCCACCACCAAATCGTCAATAAAACCGAGAAGTGGTACAGATATCCACCAGGAGCCTTGTCCCTCTCCGCAGCTGCAGTACACCATCTTAACCATTTCTATTTCAGTGCTAATGTTCTTCCAGAACAAACGCGCCCTCAAATTGTGGCAAAACGGTGATGCACCAACCAAAGAGACCAAGAAGAATTTTGTCCGACAACCTTGGGCTGCTCGGGCCACCCAGCACCTGAAAGTCGTGACCAAGTTATCCGAAAAGAAATGGCAGGAGATTTACGAGGCCACCCAAGAAGTCGTCTCCTCTGTCGACAATGATTTCGGCCCAGCAGAAGACGGCGAAAACAGCGACAACGACGACCCATCTGAATTGGTCCAGAGTCAGAGGCAGAGGACTAGTGGGATTATGGTCGTAGTTGGCGCTGTGCGTCTCTCCAATTCTGGGTGCGTATCCCTTCTCCGTCACTGCTCAATACCGCCCATCGACCGGGTCTGTTCAGCGTCATTTTTACTTCAATCGTCGACACGTGTCACCGTTTTCCTCATTGCGAGTAGATTTCTGTACCTAATCATCTCGTTTGAGAACTAGTCAATACCAGTACATCTTCGGTTTCCTTTATGTGGATTCCCTGTAATGCGAATACTGTTCTAACAACTATTTTATTGCCCACCGTCGTGTAAAAATTGAGATGGAAAAAAATTATGAAGAGTCTGACGTATATGATCACCTAGTGCCAGATCCATTTATTCTCCCACAAATGCCGTTATGAAATCAGAATGAAATTATGAGACCAAAAAATCTTATGGCATCGGGAGGGTATTATGTCGCCACTCACATTCTGACAGTCTGGAAGCGTCTGGCTGGTCTGGCTCCAGACCAGCCACACGGTTGGCCTTCCCCATGGGCCATCGATCAATCAAAAGCCATATGGTTACGGATATACTCTAAGTAAGATACCAACCAAGCTTGAAGTGGAATGCGCTAAAGTGGTGGTTTGTACTAGTGTTGCGGGAAATAGCTCTATCTAATTTGCACTTGCAAATTTGCAGGCCTCAAAAAATCGACCAAAAAATGATGCAAATTTGCACACATTTTGGGAAAGGAAAAAATAAATAATAGGGCACCGCTAAAATCAATTAGGCGAGTTCTTGGGTAGAAAGTCGCGGACGGAGGCGGTATCCGTAGTATCCCAGAAAAAAAAGTTGGTGGAGTGGTTCTGTAGCTCGGCCTAGTTGCAGATACATCCATGATCATCGGAGAGACGAAACGCGGAATTGCCGTGCGTACGTACCATATTGAAACCATCAAACACCCGACTCACATTCAGTATAGAGAGAACGTACCTCCCTTACATTCCGACCACCAACCGGGGCTTGGGCCCTATGATATCCGCGGTTTCCTCCGAAAACAGGTTGGGTGAAAATGTGCATTACTACTACGCATGAAGGCGAGTGGGTGACAGTGATTGGTGGCGATGACGGCCATCCTTGTAGATTAAATTGGGATTCCACGCTCGGGGAGACCATAATAGCTTCCTCAAGTGAACGAAAGCATCGAACAAAATAAGAACGCCTCGAACCGGACAATGCAGAAATAAAAATGGGACAGATTTGGAGAGGCATGCGACGGCAAGTGGAGTTGGTGGTACAACCGGGAGTTGTAGTGGTCTCGTCTCGGAAAAAGAAATAGTATGAGTGTCGCAGTAGTCAATGTGGATCCATGGAGGATTGTGCCAAGACGGAGGCCATAAAGTCTCCCCGCACTCAGGCGTAGGTAGGCGGATCAACGCCTGACCTGAGATTTTCCCGTGTTTCGCGTGCGAGGCTAGAGGATTGTCTGAGAATCAGGACCATAAGGAGGATGTTGGCGGATTGTTGGAAGACAAGAGGAAGGAAAGAGGTGGTGGCCGAAGAAGGAATAACGCTAATGACGTACCTAGGTGCTTCTTGTACGTAATCCATGCCATCCTTCTCATCGGAACCACCACATCGAAAAATGCAACGCCATCCTCGAGTGCCTCTACTTAGACTCCTCTGCCCACTACAACGTCTTAGAAGGATAACAAGAACACCACCAGAGGTTTCGCCTAAATTTGAGTAAATTTTTGCTCAACCTTGAACAAACGAGCGGCTTTACCTTAACGGTTGGTTCTCGTTGTAATCTTTTCCAAGCTCACGATGATCATTGGACAATCTAGACGAGGAGGGCGAAGGAGCTGGAGAGAAAGCTGAGCAGAAAGAAAGTGGGTGGTGTTGACGACATTGAGGACGACTACTGGTCAAGCCTGTTTTTTTTTCCCCTTACTTCAACTTACGACGCGCCTCTGCCTCACCGTATAGATCCCCACCCTCATTCTATGCCAGATGGGTCTTCCCTACTTGACTGTCGGTATAGGATGCCCTGGACCCTGAAGACGGAGCGACAAAGTTTGGGTTCACCAGTTTCTCCTACTACCATCCAACCCGCTTCATGCACCTAACGCTATCACCGGCACCTACTCTAGAGTGTGCAGCCATCCGCTACATCGGTGTGAGATCACAGTGCCGAAGCATGTGCGAGAATCATACGTGTTTACTTCTATGCGCAGTCGACTTGCACACCCTCCCGCCTGGAGGGTGGGACTCTCTCGCTATGGAGCTCCCATCGACCTTCTCCCGTTGACCTCCGTCACTTCTATTAGTTGCCCTGGCGCCACTGGCAATTCTCCTACCGATTTCTCGCCACCTTGGCCCCACCATCTTTCCTGTTCTTCACCTCGCCCCATCCCACCTGTCTCGTTTCTGTATTCTCTCGCGTCCCCTAACAATCTCCGAGTAGGAGTGTGGGTCGTTCACTCGCTGGGAAAGCGACGGCAGGTGTAGTGGCTTAGTGATGGACGAGGGGTCCTATCTGTAGGCGGGAGTAGGGCTAGAGCTTGGATGAGATACAGCCGATGGGACTGGAAGCGGGGTACCGTTCGTAGGAGCGGGATGTCCGAGATGGAACTTACTAGGCGATCTCTCACACAGCAAGGATCTCAGACGCAGGACTATCAAAAGATCCGCCTCATACACGTCACGGATGTTGAGGCTATCTCCAATCGCTCCTCAGCTCTGCAACGTCAACCCTCTCCAGCGACCGTTGACGCACCAACTCCCCTCGCCTATTTTTTCCCATCAGTTTTTCTCTCTGGCAATCAGCGTTGGTAGTCTAATTCACGTATACCGCTTCGAGCCCCACCGCACCACAAATGAACAAATCTAGTATTCAAGCGTCCCAAAATCCGTGCGCTGCGCATTGAGCATAAGACTCGGTCTTTTGAATCATATCTACTCGTTTTGAACCCATCGCTCAGTCGACGGTCTTCCGCCACGGGGATGAAGATACTGAGTTCATCCACACCTCCAAGACGCGTACATCATCCCCTCACTCTCGCCTGAAGGCTGGAACGCTAGCGTCATATTTCTCTTCTCCCCTTGGCCTTCGTCGGTTTCTACCCTAGCGCCATCTATCGCGATGACCCCGGCTGATTCATCTCGACCTCAACCTTGACCTTACACCCTAACGACCCCTCTCCTCCATGTATTTTCTGAAAAATCCTCAGCATTGATATCCCAATTCGCCTATACCGCCTTGAATCCCACCGCATCACGAATGAAGGAATAAATCGAGTACTTACGCGTGCCAAGTTCATGCGCTGTGTATCTCTTCCTTTCGAACTTATCGCTTCGTTAACGGTCGCCCGCCATACTGATGAAGATGCCGAGTCAGAATGCGTAGCTCCAAGACCCGTACATCGCCGATCGCAATGACCCATTATCTTATCCACCTCCACGTCAACTTTACCATCTTCGTCATTCTTTGCGTTATCATTGCAGGATCTTCCTATCCGCCTGGCACCTGCGTTGCCTAATTCCCCACGTCACCTAACAAGCTCGAACTGGAAAGTATGCGTCGTTCACTTGGCAAGACAGCGCGTCTCAGGCGAATGGGCGAACTATCAGATACTTGGAATGGATACACACTTTTTCTTAAGCCACTCCATCCTGCCCCTCTCCAGCGATCATCAAACTCCTTCCAACACAACAACCTCCTCCCTCTCCTATTTATTCTTCAATATCGATATCTGATATCCTAGTTTTCTAATCTATCCCTACTCCATTTGGACGAGCCCGCCGACTTTTGCTCGACAACAGCCGTGAAATCGACAATGACATGGGCGGCTACTATTGACCACGTCCTCATAGGCCTTGGCGTCGGGCGGAGGACACGGACTTACTTGTTCTCTATCCGAGCTTCTTAACGACACTGAGGGGAATCGGGAGCGAGGGAGCAGGAACATACTAGATGGTGCTTTTGACGATGCGCTAAAAATTAGAGGTTCAGTGCGGAGATCCATGTCCTCGACGCGAAAAACTTATCACTTTCACCATAGGATGCGTCGAGGGCAAAGTGAATGGAATGGGATGATGGGAATGCGCCCAGCGATAGATCCGCTCTAACGCTTTTAGATTCGTGGACAAGGAAGCCTGCGCTTGTTCTAGGAGTTGGGCGATGGACGACATGGATGGCAGGGTGTGAAATTCAAAAACAGAGTAAAGGGACACGCGTCGAGGGTGTGGGAATGTAGCGCTGACGCGCCTTCCTCCTCCTGGTCTCCTCACAATCCCCAACAATGGCCGACGAAGTCGTATTCCCCATTCCCAATTTCACAATCCCACAAAACCAATTCATGCTCTCCAACCCCGCTCTCAAGCACCTACACGACAATGCGCGGCAAGATCTCTTGGAGGGTATCAAGGCCAATTGTACGCATTCTCTCATATACATAGCATGGATTTTATATATTGACTGGGCATAGAAATGGGCCCATACTACAGATCCGTAACCTCCGCATCTAATATCTAACCCCTCGACAAAACCCTTTTCGCCGAGATGGAAGCGGCGAATGAGGAAGAGCTCAAGAAACTCGACGAACAGTTGGCAGAAGCGGAGAAGATCGAGGGCGAGTCAGATATTTCGGATGCGCTGAAAGCTCGAGCGAATTATCTGACGAGGATTGGGGATAAGGTACGTTTTCTGTTCCCCCATTACTTTATGCGTTTACATGAAATAAACTTAGGAACGATCCTTACAAGCCCAAAAGCTCGCACTCGAAAAGATACCCGGGCTCGGGTCACATACTGACCATCCTCCATCTCGGGTTCTTCTCCGATACCGAGATTGTGACGACCAACGTGGACAAGGCAGAGAAGTGCATCGTCTCTCCATTCCTACTGTCTTTCTGGCCAACTTACCTTTTCACAGACTTGTAGAAGGAGGGGATTGGTGCCGTCGAAACCGCCTCAAAGTCTACGCCGGCTTTCACTTCCTCTCCGTCCGCCAATTCAAGCGCGGTGGCGAGCTGCTACTCGATGCTCTTAGCACATTCACAGCCACGGAATTGCTTAGCTATAACTTCGAGTTCGTCGGTTTACCATTCATTTCCAACACACTGGGTTTGAAGAGGGTCGACCTAAAGAAGGTGTGTGTCTTTTCTATTTTTTATCCCATATACCCCAGCCTTATGCGTACACTTATAGCTCATCAACGCCCCAGAAGTAAATCAAGTCCTCCCCGAAATACCAGTACTAGGTGACCTGGTCAAGGACTTATACGAATGCCATTATGGCAAATTTTTCGTTGCCCTTGGTGTGATGAATCTCTCGTCCACACACCGCATATGCTAACCATTCCATTTCCAGCAACCCTCGAACAAACACATTTCATCCCCTCGCGCCTCCTCTTCAGTCTGACCCTGGACAGCCTGTGTTCAGCATTTGCGGTAGGCAAGAATTGGGTCGACGCGTGAGTGTTGTCTCTTGTCATCCGTTTCGTCTCTCTAGTTTGCTGCCTTGATTCCTTTTTCGTCTATCTTCGTCCCTGCGCCTTTCGTTTCAAGACAAGAAACGAGACTAAATTGGCGAACAGCCTCGTTCCTTACTTTCTTTTTCTTTTACCCCACCTAAACCCATTTACCGTCATTGCTAACACCCCCAACCAGTGAACTCTCCCTTTTCATCGCCGCGGGGCGACTACACGCCTCCATCGACAAAGTGCACGGCATCGTCGAGACCACCCGTCCAAGCTTCAAGAGCACGCAATACGAAACAGTGGTGAAACAAGGCGATGTGTTGTTGAATGAGGTACAGAGGCTGAATAAGGTTTTGTATTAAGATTTTTTTTTTACATTGTGGGTTTTGCATGAGGTGTAATGGCGTATGTCGTGTAGCCGCCTATACATAACACGACTTTGATGCGAATTTGGCGAAAGTAGGGGGAGGTTTGAATTCATTCAGTTTGGATGCTAATCTAGAAATTAATTCCATGTTGGGGGGCGATCATTCCATGTTACGTCCTTTCTCAGCAACACAAAGAAAGGCATCCCAGTTTCCAAAATGGGATATCGACTTATCCTTGCACAAGTGTGGAGGACGAAAATGTGGGCGCCGAAAATATCCCTGATATCAATCTCAGTTACTCTCTATTTCGCGGCGAGCGACAATGGGCCGTGGACTAAGCGATTTTTCCTGCACGTACTACTGCATTTTCCTGGGAAATATCACGTTCAACTGCGGCGAATCCTTTTCCCAGTTAATTATAAATATTCAATTCGATTCTGTGCTGCGCATACTACTCACAGAAAACAACCGTTTTGAACTGCGGAATGTGGGCCTTTGAAACACTACCCTCTCATAGTTCACCCGCACTTCGGATAGTGGAGTACAAGTTGGTTGGTATGGCATTCTTATATGCGCAGTAAGTCACGGAATTTACTGTACCACTCATTCTCATCTGGGGTTGCCTCGCCGTCGCCTGGTGGCCCCAACGAGTGAGCGCGTACTGAATCACATAAAGAAGTGTACGGCGGTATTAATCGACACTCAAATCAACGAGAGAGGCGAACAACGGCTCAAACGGCTGTGATATTTTTATCTCAAAGAAACCGTATAAATCCTGGTCAACTCGGGAGGTTCTCTTCAAACCAAAAATCCTTTAACATCCTCTCAAGTCTACACACCTCACCAAAAATCAAAAACCATGAAGTTCTCAGTTGCCTCAATCATCGCCCTTGTCGCTCTCTTCTCCCAGGCGTCAGCTGCTAGTGTCATGCATTGTACGTCTTATTTCCATCCTTTATAAATCTAACACTGGCACTAATAAATATATATTCTCAAGGCGGCGGGCCAAATGTACGTCCATGTTGACTTACACCCACTTGATGTAGCTCAACTCCTCTTCTTTTCAATATACTCAAGGACTTGAAATGTGAGTTCTGCTTGCTCGATTGACCGCAATAATTATACTGAAAATACTCGCTAGGCCCTGAAAGCTTGACTTGCTGTGGTCCCCTTGTCGACGCAGTAGGAACGTGAGTAAATCTGTTTGCAAACTTTGACCACACGCATGCAAATGGCTAATCTACGTCGATGTAATTAAGCTGCGTCCCTGGCGTCTGCAAGGTCCCAATCACTGTTCAGCCCGTCAAAAATCAGCCCGCTACAAACCAACCCGTCAAAGATCAGGTCGTCAAAAATAATTGTGCGTGTTTTCTTGTCCCTTGCAGATCAAAGGAAGCTGACGTGAATATTCTGAACAGAAATCCCTCTACGAAACTGCGGCTGCATGTCTATTTTGATTCACAACCGCGAAGCCTTCATATACCCTCTTTTATAACCCCAGATCTATTATGAAATATGTGGACATTGATGGTCAATAAATTATTTTGATTGGGCTAAGAAGGACACTTGGTTCACTCCTCACCGTTGCTGAGCAATCAATGTTAAGTACGAAAAGCTCTTTACTGATCTCACTCGTATTTGACGTCGTTCAAGTCGCTTCAACCGCAACGAATCAACGATTTCAGTTGATAGAACTGTGGTTACGGTTTGAGGCTGGATTCCATCTTTCATGAACTCCCAGTCTCTCCACCAGCGTACTATCCACGAATCTCCTTTCTTCAGGATCACCCTGGCCTGTTACACCCATAAGTGTTCCAATAATATTGATATACACTTACCTGAGCCGTGGTTCTAATGGCTTCTTCATCAATGTTCGAGCTTCCATACGCCTAACCGTATTTGAGTGATTTTTAGACATATAAAGTAAAACTTGCCTCACTTTCACTCTGAAGCCCTAGTCACAGACCCATGAGAGGGGAGTAGACGTTTTGTCGCTTCCAAATCACAGCTGTCGCACACATTCAGACGAAATAAACCAGTTGCGAGCACCTACCCCATGTGCGAGAGACCTGCGAGTAACTTTCGATGCACTTGCATGCATGTGTACTCGCAGATCCAAGGACTTGCGAGTCACTTGCGAGTATTAGCGCCCTTGGGGATTAGCTATGACATGATTGAGCATGGAAGGTGGGGCGAGTTGTAACTTGTGACCGGATTCATAGCATTCGTCACGCTGGAATTCTGGCAAACGATGCACAAATTGCACGGCCACAGCTGGGCCTCTACAAAGAGTGCATAAAAGCTCTATTATGTATCTGTAATACCCAGAAATTATTATTTTTTCACTTCGATAAACTCCCGTGTCAGAAACTTTCAAACTTATATACATATATTAAATTTCGAGTATTTGCTAATGTTTATATCCTCACAGTGGCTTCTGTGACTACAGATACGTTGCACAATGATTATAACAGTTAAGATGTCCCCAAGATGCCCTCCGGATGAAGGAGGTTGGAGGGAGTCAGGACGTGTGCCCTATGGACTTGCGAGCCACTTGCGTGCACGGCTGGGTACTTGCGATCACTTGCGATCAGGTGTCTCGCAAGTGATCGCAAGTGCCTCGCACATTTCTGTAATCTGTATGCCCGTTGCAAACACATTATTTAACTTTCAACATGAGTCTGAGGAAACACATGGAGACATGGGACTTGGAACGTCAGAGAAGGATTGTAATCGCTACATGCGGTCGTTTCTGACAGAAACCTCACCCCAAAGTGTGCGTCTGCGCCACCTTCGTTAATTTCCGGTTCTCTTCACACCGCGAAAGACCAAGCTGTCGAGAATGCCACCTCTGCCCCACACTGCCTTTCGCTGCAGCTCAATATCTTTATCCCCAATTTTAAGCTGCTTGGGTTGTCCGCAGATACTTTCGTCTCAACGCATCCGGTTAACCAAGTGCTAATAATAGTATCACATATTAATTGGCAGAAAACGAGCTCGCATGAGAGCACAAGACCCATGAAACCGGCTGTTTGGCCGAAAGCTGAGAGCGATGGACATGGATGGCTGTGTGGTGTACATGAACCATCCTGCAGGAATGGTGAGTTCCGGGGAAATTCATCCAACCCGTGAATTTACATGACGGGGGCGGGAAAGGGCTTCCATATCTACACTGAGTCTCGGAGTGAGGGAGTGACGGCTAAAACGCTGAAAAGATGGAAATGGGACTTGATAATGTTTGAAAATATTTTTTAGGCTGGCTAAAGCGGCGGTGGGATGTCTTTATCTGTCCAACGCCAGTGGATGGCCCGAGTTGAGGAAATTTCATAAGATGGGCCAGTCTAGTAAAAAAATGAGAACGGGACAAGATGCTGAGGGCATCACTATCCATCATTTTCAACCTTGAAGGCAGGAAAATGATATCCGGCCTGAAACGTGTCATCAGACCCAAATGGTTGGGCGTATCCAATAAGTCAGGAGCAGGGTCAATCGAGAGCTTGAATAATATAGCTGGAGTTTAGACGCAAAGAAATTGAGAACCTCTCCGATCTTTTGATTGTAAACCTCATCAATACCATCAAAGGGCTGTTCCCGGGCCATGTGTAGCGTTGGCGGGAACTCTACGGCAGGATTTTGATTTCCGACGAACTCATTTCTTCCATCAGCGTCCGCGATATGCCGAATGTGCTTCCGCATATGGTAATACTCCTGCATATCGCCCGTCATTCG
>Ga0307517_10004460_pt1 | contig 21491 bp, 8 predicted proteins | sample 23_EM_MG_FD_194515 | JGI IMG/M metagenome (GOLD analysis project Ga0307517, IMG submission 194515) | Populus trichocarpa ectomycorrhiza microbial communities from riparian zone in the Pacific Northwest, United States - 23_EM | ecosystem: Host-associated > Plants > Roots > Unclassified | place... | reverse complement strand
TTTACAACCAAGGGACCCCCCCCCCCCCCCCCCCAATCAATTAAATCACTTTCAACTCTTCCAGACCCAACTTATTCGCTGAATGACATGTCGCATTACAGATAGCAATTAATGATGTTCAATAGGAAAGGTATTTGAAAGGCTTGATACTATCATTAACAACTGTATCTTAAATTTAGTAACAAGTTGTGGGAAAGTTCATACACCTCAAACCTAGCTAACAACAAACCAGTTATGTGGTAAGTCAGGGCAGAAAATAAAAATTCTCAAACCATAGCACCTTAAAAACCACCAATTGATACAACTCCCATCACGACTTCATACTCAACAAAGTCAAACAAGTAAGAGAATCACAGTTCGTTGATGCCACTCCCATCATGATTTCATGCTCCATTTCCTCTACTCTTCCTTTCCTGTCTTTCCAGGTAGATTCTAGCATAGCAAAGGAAAGACAAGTGATAATTGATTCTAGTATTTAAAAACTATGAAGTACAACCATCAACTGAAGGTTGGTTCAACTAGATGATCTAATTTATTGGATAATCCTATAGCTTAGCCATCCCTGCCCTTTCAATTATGTCAGATGCTTGGCTCCTTCTATACTTTGAGAGGATTATTCCTGTTTGAGAGATTTCAATAAAATTAATCAAAATAACCTCACTGTAACCATATGAAGACTAAAACAACCAACTAATTAGATCTGCAACTTACCAAACCTTAAAAAGAGTATAATCCTCTATCTTGTATTTATCTTTATGATATTTAATTTAATTATTATTTCTAAGCTTGAGCCTAGGCCCTGATTACATTGATGAAGGCACCTTTTTTAAGATAATGAAAGATATCATTAATGAAAGGAAGAAATTATATAGAGAGAGTTAGGAGAATAGGCCATCCTCCAAACTAAGAAACAAAGCACCTGAAGCATTCCAATTTCACTTCAGTCAGCTAAAAAAAACGCCAAAAAAGCACCTGAAGCACGATACCATAATGAAGCAAGAGACTACTCTACCTAAAATCGATTGTGTTTATGTAAACTGGGCTTAAAAGCTCTAAAATTCCTCTCGAATCAAACACAACAAATGGACCCCACAGGCTGCAGAACACCATAAAATATTATGGTCCTTCCTTCTCCCAAAACCCCATAGGAAATTGACAATAACCATGCAACCACTTGGAATAACCAAGGCTCTCTACTAACTTAAACAATCAATGCCATATATTCCACTTACTCACCAAATAATGTAAGGGCTTTTATTATGTATATGAGAATTTACTGGAAGGAAAGAGCATACTTTCAAAGGAGACTAGGAAGATAAGATACACTCCTTGAAAGGTAAAACCAAAGACAAGGGAGCATTCCAGTTCTACTGTGTGTCAGCTAAAGAGATTCCTCTAAAGGACTCTGGAGTTAAGATCCATAGCGATGGGAAAAGAACTATCCTAGCCCACAAAAGCAATCTTAAATTAGAACAGTCCTGAAAGTTCTGAAGTTCCTTCACATCCAAAGAGTCCATATTACTGCTAGCATAGCACTTGTCTGTAAAAGCTTGCAACCCTTGCTCTTACTAAAACATAAAAACAGTCTGAACCACATACCATATGCTATCAGTGGCACAGTAACAGGTGACTCCCATCATGACACACAGCAAAAGTGTCAGGAAAAAGCAACTCATGAACCTGCAACGAGTCACTAGACTTAATCATCTAGACTTAATCATATCGAGTACCAAATAAAAACAAATGTTTTAACATCAGATACTTCTCTGGCTTTCCAGATATGATTGACCACAGGAAAGCACAAAGAGTCTGAGGTGTACAAAAGTTTTCAAGAAAACTTGCTAGAACTATCTAATGTCCAATAAGGATGTAGGATGTAAAACAGGTAACAACAAGAGGAAGTCCACTGTTTTCTATCCATTGGTATTTCTAAAGATCCCAACCAATAGACTCACCCCCAGTATGAATACACAAACCATTACCAACTTTATATCTTAGAACAGAAACAAGGAGAAAACTGTGCTATGAACTTCCAAGGACTCACATGCATGATTAGCCATCCTACTGTGGGAATAACAACCATTTCTTTGAAGAAAACATTTGCTGTCAATGCCTCTTTGCCATAGGAAATGAACTTCAGAAGGAAAGATCCATAGCCATTTTCCCATAAAGAAAATATTCTCACTTAAACTGACCTGCACTAAAAGCCCCTTTAATAGTACAGCAGCAACACCTCCCAGCAGACCACATGGTCTCTATAACTGACCTTTTGACGGATCATAAGAAATCCCCATTGCAAAAAAAATTGGAATCCTAAAAGAACAATTATCAAGGGATGCTACAAAGAAGCTTGAAACGAGCGATCCTACCCACAACATAAAATAAATAAATAAATACGCCTTCCCACCCATCCAAATCCTTCTGATACCTGCTCAAGCAAAGCTTCCCAAAAGGCTGGCAAGGGTAGATCACCTCTGAAAGAAACCTAAGCATGTCAAATACCAATCTCGAGTAACCAACCCAGTGAGTGAGGCATAGCCTTCAAGCACATTACTAATAGACTTTAACATGGGAATAGCCACCCTGATACTCTTTTTCGCATTAATTCTCAAGCCAAATAGCTTCTCAAAAATCAACATGGAGAACACATTGCCAAGCCCCTGGCTATCATTTGATAGAAAGAAAATGTTATCATCAATGAATTGCAAATGTGACTGAAAATATCCTCACAACCAACTAGAAACCCCTTTATAAATCAATCTTCTCAGAACATCCATTATCACAGAAACCAAAATATTATACAGGGGATAACCTTTCCGAGGACCTCTTGAATAAAATAAAAAAACTATTTCTCAACTCAACTTGACACCTTCCTCCATGAAAGTTCTAAATTACAGCATGCACCTTCTCAAACTCCCCTCCTAGTTGGCATCCTCCAGTACCTAATTAGCCATGGCATCCTCCAGTACCTAATTAGCCACCAAAGCAGCATCTATAATCTAATGGAACATGCATAGACTCTAGGATCAAAAATTGTATCCACTATCCACCAACACCACAAAAAAGCCTATTTCTTAACACCATTAACAAAATCACATATGAAGTTTTGACAACATTAATAGGGATATAATTCCTCACTCTGGTTGATTGGTTTTTCTTAGGAACCAGTATAATAAAAGTTGAGCACATACTCCTGCTATTATCTAATTAGAGGAGCTATTATTAATTAATCCTTCCTTTTATTAATTTAGCAATTTTAATATCATTTCGTTATCATCCAAGGGTTATGAGGACATTAGCTAGGAGTTGTTCTAACTCAAGGAGCAAAAATTGTATCCACTATCCACCAACACCACAAAAAAAGCCTACTTCATAACACCATTAACAAAATCATGTATGAAGCTTTGACAACATTAATGGGGATATAATTCCTCACTCTCGTTGATTGGTTTTTCTTAGGAACCAGTATAATAAAAGACGAGTACATACTCCTGCTATTATCTAATTAGAGGAGCTATTATTAATTAATCCTTCCTTTTATTAATTTAGCAGTTTTAAAATCATTTCGTTATCACCCAAGGGTTATGAGGACATTAGCTAGGAGTTGTTCTAACTCAAGGTGTCTTGTTCCTATTCAGAAAGCTGTATCTACCTTAGTTAAGAACAATTAGACTTTTTTAAATGTAAAAGCGGCACCTCCTCTATGTTTTAGAAATGCTAGTTTATTAGCAAAACAGTATGTTCTACACACTATTACTTTATTCTCTTGTTTCAAGTTCCAACCTGAAAATCACTGAAATTATGGTTTTGACCTTGTTCGCATGTACAGTGAAAGTCAGACTTGGTTCCCTATGCTGCATCATAATGTTGATTTCCTGTGTCCGTATTTTGAAAATGAAACCTCGTTGAAGAAAGTTTGGATTCTCCACCAAACTATGATGTCTACAACTTATTGACAAGTGAAAATTGGGATTCTCCACTGACCTATGATGTCTATCCCCCTTTTTATGATGTTGCTGAAATCAAGTAGAACACATGGAGAGCATGGAGCAGCTTAAGAAATATTATTAAATTACCACACTATAATGATCCTCTGCCTAAATGTATAATGCAGGCTCAAAGAAGGAATCCAGAAAGTTATATGGTGGCAACAAATGTTGATGATGCAAAATGGGACTTTACTTACAATATATAGGCCAAGGAATCAAAAGTAGCGACAAATAACAAGCACATGTTAATTTTTCAACAATTACAATCATAAATGAGGCTAATATCTTGGACTCTTATAGTCTTGATGTACCAATACAGCGACAAGTTGCTTTAACCTGGGAACATAATACAAGAGCTATAGCCAATTAATCATTAATTTTGTTGATTTCGTAGTTTTGATATTGTTCCAAGCTGTGTTAATATCAGGGTATTGAGGTATTAATTTGAGTGTTGTTAATATTGAAGGTTTCTTACTCTTCTTCCTAGTTATCATCTCATCCCAAATTATTCTCAACCATTAGGATTTCAGTTATGCTTTCTTACCGAAATCATAATTTTTTCCATCACTAAAATCTATGTTCACTTGTATCAATTTCATTCTTGATTTTAGCACTCTTTTTTCGTTACTTGTTGCTTCTTATCTTTCTTGCATCATTCATTATCTCAACCCAACTCCAAGTGACATTTTCTCCCATCACAACTCATTACAAGTCACACAATCAGTGTGGTCATCCTAGGATCTTTCAAACTTGTAATAACACAGCATTGCATACTGATATACCGCTTGAATTTTGTGTTCATGTTTAAGAGATTGTTTAAGAACACATCCAGATTCTGTTTTCTGAGGTCTAAACAGCATTGCAGGACCCAATTTCATCAAACAAATTGAAAAATAGGACTACTGTCTTGAGGACGCAATCCGAACTGAGCATTGATCACTCTTAGCTGACTCACAAAGGGAGCTAATCCATTCACAAAATTTGAAACATGAGCGAAAGCTTACTGACTATTCCCCACCTCCTAACCCAAAACAGACTGTAACACATATACATGTATACGCTCACGTGGACACGTGAGAACTTTCACAGACATACATATTAATAAAACAATTTGTACATAGATAGGTGAGTGAATGAATAGTTAAGCATAAAGCAATAAGAATAAAGAGCATGAAAAACAAACTAGCATTCTCTTTGGGTTGTTCAGGCAAGCACTTATTACAGCCATGTGCATCAGTTACTTCCATGCATTCATCTAATTCTCTAATGAACCTTTTCTATGTTTTTTGATGCAAAGGAAGAACAGTCACTTGTAGCTTCTTCTTCTGTTAGCTGTCTGAATAAAAAAAAGATACTAAAGCACATGCTACCAATACACCATTACTACAGAAGCAGCCAACTTTCAAAAGAGAAACACAACTAACCAGTTATCAGCCATTAATACAAAATGCATCAACTGAACAAGTTCAGCATGTACTTGCAAATTCACTTATCACCTTGTGGAAATTAGACTAGAAGACACGTATGAGAAGAAGTAGGAAGTTTTGAGGTCAATTGATCAAAGGAGAAAAAGGAACAAAGGGGTGATTCAATAAGAAAAGTCATGCATTTGGCTTAAGTTCATAAAGCAGACAGAAAAATAAGCAGGATTATTATATTATTGTGTAATTATCAAACACAAGGATATTTCTGTAATTTCCAGATTTGCTGGAAATTATCCAGGTCCAGGTTTCTATTTTATGTTTTAGTTGTCTGATTAGTCCTTAGTATAAAAGAACTCCTTAATTAATTAGGTTTGAATAGGGATAGCAGTATTTTCTTATTTAAGAATCCAAGGTAAATTAAGATGCTACTAAAAGGGCTACCAGCTTCACACTAGTAGGTTTTCTATTGAACCAAACCTAGAAGACAGAAAGCTTGAGAATCACATATGATGCGGACAACAAAACAAGCAGGATTAGTCTTTTTTTCTGAAATTATTGAACGTAAAGAAGTTTCTGTAATTTCCAGATCTGCTGAAAGTTATCTATTATTTGTCAAGTAGATTAAAATGGGATAGTAGTATACTCTTATTTAAGATCTAAGTCTTAGAATTTAACAGCGTAATGCTTTAGGTGTATGTGGAGTCTAAGAATAACTATGTTTGTAAAGCTTTGTTAAGGTATCAGATTTATGTGGAGTCTAAGCATTTCCAGCAATATTACGATTTAATATAGAGTCATGTAGCCAATCTTAGGTGTAAATCCTGAGAAGCCTAGGTGTGAAGCTTGCTTAGTTTTTCTATCTTCTAGGTGTGATTCCCAGAAACCTAGTAATGTGAAAGCCAGTGGCCCTTTTACTTTTGTTCTAATTTAAATTACAATCCTGAATTCCCCTTTTCTTATACTCTAAACCCTTAAATGCCCAATTTCCACACCCTAATCCTTCAAAACCCTAATAGAACAGATACTTCAAAGACATCCTGCGTTAGTTCTTTGTTACTTCACACATATTGGTGGGCGTCAATCATTTTGCAACGACAGCCTAAAAAATCATCAAACTAGACTACATTATCTGACAGCAAACAGCCATGCCCCAAGGCATCAAGACATGAAAAGGAACTGTTCCTGTATGTGAAGCATTAACTAATGACTCGTCATCATGTTTAAGGGAAAAAATAATAAAGCAAGAAGGTTGCAAAACATCATTTAACTAAGAAGTAAGCAATTCATAAGTAAAAGCACAGAAAAAGACTAAAACAGCATATACCAACAAAAAATATCTACAACCTTTTACACAAACATAATAGCAACATTTTTCAGACATCCACTTCACAAGAAGGATTTTTTTTTGTTTTTTTTTTTTGAAAGAAAGAGAAGGGTAGTTGATCTTTTGAAACAGTTTCAAGAGCCTTGACTACGAGAGAAGTTGTTAGAAAAACAGGAGTAAATTCAGTAGTAAGAATAGTTACAGCTGCTTCATGCTCTTCAAGCAATGATGAAACAATCACATTTGTGCCACCCTCTTTAGAACATAGAGGATGGATGGCTTCATGTCAAAGGCACATCAAGAGACATTTCAATTTAGCATCAGTAAGATTCAATGCACAGTAATAATGTTTGTCAATTATGGGTTTGGGGACGTCTAGACCAACATATACACGCAAACAGCTAGGAAAAAATTCAAAAAAAAAAGGAAAGAAAAGGTCCATTGCCTCTCACATTTGAAGTAACAATGGGCTTTATTAGATGATCACAGACTTTTGGTACAGAAAGTCTTCCAAGACCAATGCCCATCTATATGTATAGTTTTAATAACAATAATCAGAATATCCAAGAGAAAGAATATACAATAATTGATTTACATATAACTCGATAAAAGACCTCAGAACTCTGAACACACCTAGATATTCCTTGAGGTAAGGTCGTTGCAATTCTGTTCAATGGATTAGGCTGTTGCTGGCCATTTGGAAGATTTGGTGCCTGTGCCTGTGTCTGTGTCTGTGTCTGTGGCTGCTGCTGCTGCAAAATAGCAGATTCCGTTCCTGAAGGTTTTATGATGGTAATGGGAGACTTTTCTATCTGTTGGGGAACACCAGCAGTCCGTTGTTGAAAAAATTTGTTAGAGTTTCCATAATTGTAAGAATTCAATTGCTGAGTCTTTTGAACAGCTTCTACAACCGGAGGTGGAGGTCCAGGCAACTTTGCATGCCTATACCTGCAGTCTGGACCATTGGGACAAAACCCCAGCTTGTACCTGCAAAAACATAGAAAAAACTTATTTACTGGTTCAAAGGACGTTGTTATTTATTTGTCTATTTAGTAGAATTGAATCAGAAGGAGGCTTACTCACATATTGCACTCCTTGATATCTTCATTGGTGTGCTTGTAAACGCAATCCTGCTCCCTGCACTCTCCATAAAGTCTAAAAAACCGACATACAGGCATTCTAGACTTGTCGTATTGGTGAAGGAATCCGCAGGCGTCGCCTTTCATACAAAGGCTTCGAAGCCAGTGCCGACATACAGTCTGCCGGAAGCTCCGTCGCCCCGCCTGCATGTCCGCCGCACCAGAGTCGCTGCTGTTGTTGGTGGTGGTGTTACTGGTGCTGGCGCCGGTGGTTGCGGTGTTGGGCGCAGCTGCCATTGCGGATCCCTGATTGTCAGATGGGATCGCTGCCATGGAGGCGCTAGGGTTCGTGGGCCCCGAGTCGAGGCCGCCCTCGAAATCGAAGCTTAAAACCCCCTCTGGGTCCTCCATGGTATGCCGCCGCCGCCGTAGCTGGTATGTAATTAGGGCTTTTTATTTCAAAGCCATCTACACGGTTGTTGAGCAGAAACTGAAATTGGAAGCCGGTTTTTTTTTTTTTTTTCAGATAACCAGTCAGTCTGCAGTGAATTTTCTGGGGAAAAAAGAACTTCGGAAAACTACTTGTAAATTGATTTTAAAAGAAAAACATTAATATATCCAATCATACTTTTTGAATCAATAAGTTCACTTCTGAAAATTTTATTGCAGATAAAGTAATATTTTAGAATGGTTAACGCAACCCTCCAATAATCTAAATTCATGTTTAGTATTCGCCTTTTAAAATAACAGTTCTGTAGTGTGGGTTGGATTAATATTTTAAAAAAATATTTAAAATATGAGAAGTTTTTAATAATATAAATTAATTTTAAAATTTTTTACTCAACTTTTTATTTAATTCAATTAATTAAATTGTTTGAAAATTAACTCAATTTAAATTAATTAATTTTATTGGTCCAAATACATAATCAATAAAAACATAACTTAGTTTAAAAATAAAACTTCAAAATAATAATTTAAAAAAAAAATATTGAGATAATGATCAACTTCGCCTCTCTGTAACCCGGGTCATGAACTCTATTGTGTTTAATATTTTTTTTATAAATATTTTTTATTTAATTATATGATAAAAACAAAAGCCATGAAATTGAATATCAACCTAAAAATAAACACTTATTTGAGATAATTATCTCTAGAAAGCAAACAAAAATCAATAATGCAATCCATTTTTCAATCAATCCAATATTAAATAATGAAATAAAAAATAAATAAATTAAAAATAATTAAAAAACCAAAAATAGAAAAAGCATATCATATTGGTGGGTAAACTCGTCAAACCTGTGAATCGAGTAAGTCGGGTTAGTACACCAAACATGTGAACTGAGTTATGGACTCCAATAGGATTATAATTTGTATTTTTTTCAAATCTATTTTTTATTTAACTATATAATAACAAAAATAAATGATTGTAAAATCAAACACCAACTCACTATCGAGATGTTTTTATAGATCACGATAATCTCATAAAAGACAAAACGAAACTAATTATGAAACTGAATTATTAATTAACCTAATATCTAAAGATGAATAAAATATATAAAAAAGCTACACTTGTCAAACCCGCGAACCAAGTTAATCAATCAAACATATGAATAGGTCTATGGACTTTATAAAGTTTAATAATATTTTTTTTTCTGAAACTATTTTTTTAACTATATGAGAAAACAATAGACGATAAAAAAGTCAACTTCAATTAAAAAAAACACCCACCAAACTCGTAAACCATGGCAACCTGGGTTACTCTGATAAACTCGCAAATCATGCTAACCTTATAGAAAGGTAAAATAAAACGAAAGAAATTATGTAGTCAGATTCTCAACCATCCTAATATTAAAAGATAAAATCGATAAAAGCAAATTTCAAAAAAATATCATAACAAAAATTAAAAACCATAAAGAAAAAAAGGAAAAAAGAAAAACAATGTGGATAGTATTGTCATTCACAGTGCAATATGTGTGAGTGAACAATGGTTTCCTCACACCCTTTAATTTTTGTTACTTTATAAAGTTTAATAACATGACTTTTCTCTAAAACTATTTTTTTAACTATATGACAAAAAAAATAGACTATAAAAAGTCAAGTTCAATTAAAAAAAACAAAACAACCTACCAAACTCGTAAACCGGAGCAGCCTAAGTTACCTTATCAAACTCGTAAACCATGCTAGCCTCATATAAAGATAAAATAAAATGAATCAAATTATGAAGTTAAATTCTCAACAATCTCAATTTTAAAAGATAAAATCAATAAAAATAGATTTGAAAAAAAAATCATAACAAAAATTCAAAAAGAAAAAAAAAAGAAAAAGAAAAAGAAAAGCAAAAATTCAAAAATAAAAATTATAAATCTAAATTCACAACCATCTTAGTATTAAAAAAATTAAAAAAAATAATAACAAAAAAAAACAATATGGAGAAACACTATAGCAATCCATAATGTTTTGTGTGAAAAGTTACAGTGTTTTCCCCACACCACATCTATAAACTGGGGCAACTTGGGTTATCTTGACAAACCACGCTAACCTCATAGAAAGACAAAATAAAAGGAAAAAAAATTACAAAACAAAATTCTCAGCCATCTCAATATTAAAAATAAAATCGACAAAAATAATTTTAAAAACTCATTACGAAAAAAACCATGTATAAAAAAAAACACAATGTGGAGAAACACTATAGCAATCCAGAATGTTTTGTGAGGAAAGCTATAGTGCTTTCATCCCATCATTTAGCTTTTCTTATAATTTTGTTGTTTTTTCATATATTTTTTTCAAAAAAATAAACCAAGACATGAAACCTTGTTTGTTTTTAATTTTTTTGTTTTGATAACTAACAATAAATTTTAAAAAAATGAAAACAAAAAAATGGGTTTCAAAAGTTTTCAAAACTTGTTTTTACACCAGTAATTTATAATTTAAGACTTCAGTAATAATCAAATTAGGATTGAGTTCAGGGTACATAGATGAAGTTCAAAGTATAAGGATTGGTTTAGGATTGGGTTCAATACACCTTAGGGTAGAGTAAGGGTTAGGTTCGAGTGTCCCGGGGGTCAAGAACAAGTTTGAAGCGTTTCTAGGGTTGAGCTAAGAACAAGTTTGAAGCGTTCCTTGGGTTGAGTTAAGACCAAGTTTAAGCATTTGATGCATGGTTATTAAACCCGACTCGAAAGTTGACTCGACAGGTGGTTAGGTCCTCGGTCAACCCAAGAGAATAAAAAAAAGACATTCAGCCAAGGTTATCAAAAACGCGTTTTAACTCGTAAAATCGTACGATTTTACGAGTCAAAACTTAAAAACGTGTTAAATCGGGTTAAAAACTCGAAAACCAGTAAAATCGGTCAAACTCGCGTAAAATCGGTCCAACTCGTTAAAATCGCTGAAATCGGACCGATTTCACGCCATTTCCATTCCCCACTCCCCGCTGACTACTGAGTCAACACTCTCCTTTCCATTCCCCACTCCCCGCCCGACACTCCACCCTTCCCCTTTCCCCCTTTCCCTTTCCCTTTCCCCTTCCCTTTCCCCAAATCGCACCAGATTAAGAAATCGATTTCACTCTCCACTCACCTACAGCCACATTCATACTTGTTAGTTGTTACTTAGCAATCAACCCTACATTGCACGAGCAAGGTGATTTGAAGCTTCGAGTTCGAACTCTGGAGGCTGAGAGGGCATTCCAGCGTGTTGCAGCTGTGCATAAGACAGTAGGGAGTGTGAGTTAATCTGTCTTATGACTTTGGGGAAATCATGCTCATCGTATTCTTTTTTTCTTTCATTTAGGTTTCATTGAACACAATGTCAATATTTTCTCATTTATCATTGAATGCACTATTCATGGTTAGACATATTTGAACTATGCTTCTGTTAAAATTTTGCATGTTAGTTGCTTCAAGACATGAAACATGTTTCTAGTCATGTCGAGAACTTGTATAAATTGTGAATGAGTAATTTACCTTGGTTGTGATTTTTTGTCAAGAAGCTTGAACATGATCGTTATATTTAATATTTTCACCATCAATGTTGTTTCTGCATTTAGAAAATACTGAATTTGCATGCATAGAAAAAAAAATTAAATCAGTGAACTCGTGCATTTATGGCATTTTAGCATGTCTAGAATTATAGTTGGCTTGCCTGCCATTTCATTTGTTTAAATGTGTCATCTTTCCTAAGTACCAGCCACTGCAACATCCATCCTTTATGCATTTTTCAGTTTCCAAGTTCTCTTTGGCATTATAAAGGTGAAAAGGTTAGATCAACTGGAAAGGTTAATAACAGGAACTGCTTAACCTAAGTAAGTATACTCTCTTGTATTATGCATCTTTCTCAGAAAAAGGAGGAAAGCTTCTGCTAGACAGAGAATGTAAGAAATACACACTAGGTGTTGGCAAGTGTCCTGTTCTGTGTCCTCTTTCATTACCTTTCTGTCTAAGAGCATTTGATGAATGATAATGCCAATTCCTCGCAATTCTTCTACTAAGCTGGGTTTATCCTGGTTTGAGAGCGAGTTGTCCCATTTATGAAAACTTTTTGGATGTATGTTGAGACTTGTTTTCAATAGGATTTTGTCCTATGTTTGTTTTTATGCTTTTTCCATAGTCTAGCTGTTGTGATCACATTAATCAAGTCACCGATGTGTTTTATAGCTCTCATCTATCTAATAGCAGCTTACATTAGGAATTGAAGTCTGAATCTGATTCTTGAAAAGTATTGACATGTTTTGTGTTACTGGTTCTAGTTTCTAGAATTTTGGATTTAATGCATATCCATTAAAATTAAAAGTTTGTTTGATTCATTGATTTTCCTCTGTTCACCTATCTCTACTTTATATGCAACTTGGTTTTCTTCCAAACCATAGTAGAATTTATTATTTTCAGTTTGCTTGATGCGATTTAACTTTGAGTAAGTGCATGCATCTTCAATTATTCAATGAGTGAATTGCACATATATACTGCCTATAAAGTAATTGCTCTAGAAATAAGTAACAAGACTGCCGAACTTTGTATGAATTTTTATTTGAAGCATGAATTTTTTATTTTTTTAATGTATTTTAAAATTCCTTACGATTTTACGATTTTACGATCCGTTTTTACGATCCGAGTTTATTTTGCATTTTCCGTGCCGTGTCAAAAATGCGTTTTTAAAGACCTTGCATTCAGCTACAAATCATCCCTGAAATGGGATTTATCACTCTAGGATCCCCTCATATCTAGGTTTAAAAGATAAACAATGCAAACCCCCTTCCACTAATTCACCTTGCTAAAAAGTTTACACACATAAAAAAAGAACAACATCCTAGTTTACTTACAAAAGCAATCAAGCAAGCTACAAGTGTAAAGAGTAAAGTAATTAATTACCAATGTCCTGTTTTGACAAACAATCTAGCACAAACAACATCTTTATAACCAAGTTCAGAAAAGTTCAAGATCCCATAACATTTTAGTTCAAGTTTGATGCAAAAGCACCTGGAAAACCAATGCAACACATATAGATACATCATTGTCAACACCTTCACTATAGTACAATGAACATATTGAGTTCTTCTTTGTCCAAATGAGTAGAATTTGAAAAAATTATCGATGACATTGAGCCAATCTCATCAATGTCTATCAAAAGATCATCATGCTTCTTTGTAGCTTTGTCATCACAATCATCGTCAATCTCATGTAAATTTATCAAATTTAAAATTCAAACACAATTAACATATAAATATTACATGTATAACACTTCATTTAAAATAAATCAATATTGATGATGTTCTAAAAATCCAATATACTTAGAAATGATTTTTTTTAGTGTTTGGATAGTGGGTAATAACATATTCACTTCAATTTTCCCTTCTCCAGAATTCATGAAGTTGATGGTTGGTGATAGAAGACCTGACACCTGCAAAACAATCCATTTTAATGGGATTTAAAGACCCTTCAATGATAGAGTTAGTGACTTCTAATAAGAGATTGCAATAAATAAGAGAATAAGCTTTAAATTCTAAGAACAAAAGTGGTTGTTCTTAGTTGTATACGATAAATGCTCTAAAATAAAAGTATGAATACTTTAGAGAATAGGAAAAATGTGAACTCTTTACCTGGACAGTTCAAATGGTATATACAATATCTAAACTTTGTCATATTGCTTGAATGGTTGAAATAACTTCTCCTCCTAGTAGTATTAATAAGGGATAAATATCTCTTACATAAAATTAATATTGATAGAAATATGGTAGAACCTTAGAAGATTTTTTATGCACTTATAGATATAGAGAGATGATCATTATTGACTTTTAATATTTAATGTTAAAAGACATAAGAATAAACAAACAAATCCTCGTGACTCACATAGAACCTAAAACGATTATCAACTTTATATGTATTTATGGTGATGGTTCTAAAACCTTGTCAGACCTATATGCACCTAAGCTCTATGCGTAGCTAAACCCAAGGTAGTTGGGTCTGACAACTTCTCATATCCATATACACTTGACCTCAGCGCGTAATTGAACCCAAGAAGGTTGGGTCTAGCATCTCGTCAGTCTCACTTGTATTTGGGCTTAATGCGTAGTTAAATCTAAAGATGTTGGACCTGGAAGTAAGTCAGGCCTATGTAAAATAGGTTTGATGTTTCTGCTAAGCATAGATACATTGAGATATTATCATGCCTTTGGCCTTTTTAATCATAGGCTTTTAAGAAAACATATAAAAAAATACATTGACCCATTAGTATCCCCCAAGTCTTTGTGTATTAATTACACAAAGATTTTGAAAGGTTATTAGCTTTAAAGAAATACTTTTCACCTTTCTTATGAGATTTGTTTGTCTTCTATAGAACTATTAGGATTTTTCATAGCCAGATGGCTAGTTCTTATTGATTAATGAAAGACATTTTACCTTTCTTATGAGATTTGTTTGTCCCACGCAGAACTGATGGGATTCTTTGTGGCCAAATGGCCTACTTTTATGAAAAAAGATGTCATTTGGGGAATAAAATGGTGGGGTGCATTCAATGTAGTAATTGAGTAGATTTCTGGAGACTTGAGATGATATGAAAGGTCATTTATTCAATTATGAAGGTGAAAATTTGTTTCCTTTATAACCTTAGTCGTTCTTGCTTTCATTTTTTTTTTCTTTTTTCTTTCACTATTTGTAATCTTTATATATATATATAAAAAAGCAGTTTTGTTGAAGACTCTTTGAGCCAGTTTCACTCTATTTTGAAAAGAAACCATCATCTTAGGTATCTCCCACCAAAAAATTATTTCTCCTTTTCTAATAGAAAAATGGACCAAAAAAAAAAGTTAGATCTGACCCTAAAAACAATGATATTGCTGCCTAAGAACGATGCCCCTAGCACCTTGAGTGTACATAAGATGGCATTCATTAATGGTCAATAACTAGGAGAGTATATAACTTATTTTCCTGCTAGGGTTGAGCGCATTAGCCACAGACCTTAGGTTCTGCCTAGGGTCTATTTGAAATTACAGCCCCCATTTGTATGTATGAGTTGGGGTATACCTTTCTTATTCACGAGTTTGCAAGGGAAGTATTAAGGTATTATAGATTAGGTCTAGGTCAGTTATATCCTAATAGATGGATGATTTTGGGTGCCTTTGATAAACTTTTTAGGCTTGTTGGAATCGAGCTTATTGTTAGCATTTTTTGGACCTATTACCATTTGGTTGCTGAGATCGATGGTGACAATGATATATATTGGTTCTTTACCTTTACTAACAGACCCACATGAGTTATGAAGGGGACTCTACAGGGAAAGCCTGCGCATGTCAAGAAATAGAGGAGGAGGTGGCTGATACTAAGGTATAATGGGCTAGTCAGCCCTAGAAGAGATGCAATAAGTTTGGATGGTACCTTTCCGTGAAGTGAACAATAAGCCTCGTCTAATCTCAAATGAAAAGAGAATGTGTGTTGCATTGGTATTGGCCTCAACCGAGTATGACATCATTAAAATAGCCAAAGGGCATTAACAGATCATGCTACAAAGTATGCATCCTTTTTATCCTTTATTTTTTATACATCTAAATTTATATCTGACTTTTTTTTGTGTAGGGTTGATAACAAAGAAGAAAAAGAAAAAGAGATTTCAACTAGGTCTATAGAAGGAAGTATGTCTGTATCAAGAAGAGGGTCCTTATCTTTTGATGTTAGTGGAACTGTTACTAAAAAAGAGATAGAGTATGACACCATCAACATGGACGAGCATATCATTCATGAGGACTTTATTCTTGAGGAAGCAATGGTGAGAGCCAACACTCCCTCACAAATAAAAGCTAGGGGTAACTATACTCCTTTAGCTAGGGGTCAAACATATCTAACCCTCATTGAAATAATTATGAGTGTTGTTATTGCTTCAAAAAGAAAGAGGGTTTCCACCCCTGTGGATACTAGTGTTCTAACCTCATTTGTTGAGGCTTCATTGGTGATGATGATCTTTTTATCTCTACCTCTAACTTTGGCTGAAAAGGCTATAACTATTGGGACCTCTGCCCAGGGTATTCATGTAGAAGCTAAATAAAGATTTAATGATGCTTTTGCTGGACTCATCTTTGGTCGAACCCTTTTTTTTTTCCCCACCCTAACTGAGGAGGAAAGGCAGACCATGAAAACTATTATTGGTGGAAGGTCTAGCCTTGGGGAGGTCTAGCCTCGAGGTGGTGAGGCAATTAGAAAGGGTTCTCACAATTCATTTAGATATCTTTATTAATGCATGATAAGAGTTACAGCCGCCATTTGGCCTTAACTAGACAAATGGTCTTTAATGTAAACACCATTTTTGTCTGACCATCATTTATTTTAGTTTATTAGTATTGTTTATAACCATATTGTCTTTTGTAAAATTTTATGATGTGCGCCTATTTCAAGAGGCGTTAGGTGACCAAGACGAAACATGTAAGGGAGACCATCATTGAATATAGGGCATATCAGACTACCTTTTAACGACTTAGAGAGGAGAAAGCTGTTATGAAGGCTGAACTGAGGGACCTCAAGGTGGCTTATGCCTCTTTAAAGGATAACATGCAAGGTGTTATCCTTCAGCTGGCAACACTAAAAGGCAGCTTCAAACGGCTCAAAATGAAATGGATGCCCTAAAATAGGGGATCCTTGAGGCAAAGGCCATTTAAAATGGTTTGAGGGCTGAGCTCTTTATTACTAGAGAAAAAGTCCAGAGCTCTTGGGCGTAGTTAAAGGCTATAAGGAACTCTCTTATGGAGTTCCAGGATTTGTTTGAAAGGTGTGCAACTTTTTTTGAGATGGTTGGGGACAAGATCTTCCTTATCATGTCTAGCTTGTACTTCTTCAATCAATTAAGAATAATACAAGTGGTCTTCAATGATGTTTTCCATCCAGTTCTAGTGCCTAATTTTACAATTGTGTTCCCTTTTAGGGCTGCAACTACCTAACATAGGGAATATCTAGCTGAAAAGCCTAGCTTAAATGTCTAAGCCTTAGCCTCTTGTCTCTTCCTAATTATGATCCATGATATGTGTGGCAAAGTAACACTCGATTTATAGATGCCACAATCTTTACATGGTCATGAAGGAAATCAAATAACATTTCAGGATGGGGCTTCATAGTGTCAATTGAAACAAAGAAAACATGATATTCATTTTTTATCATGCTTTGTATAAAGAACCCAAAGATAGTTTTGGTTTTTTGGTTGTGTAACTTCGTGCAAATGAATTCATAAGTGAACTTGTTGCCCTCCTTGGAAGGAAGCCTACATTTCCCCATAGTCTCTATTGATGAAAACATTAGAACTTCATAAATGACATCGGTGCATAGGTCCCGAGCTGAGTGGTAAAATAGAGATTTTGTTACCAGATTGAAGAAAACCACAACGATGCTTTTGGATTGGAAGTCAAGCAAATCCTCTTTAACATTGTCAAATGCTGACAACTCTTAGCTCTTTAAGGGAAAACTAGATTCGAGGGACCTATATTTCAACTTGTGAGCACACATGTTAAATGTATAAGCATGTTTTTATACGATGAACTTGTCCTTTAAGAGATGACACATGATTGTTACTCTTGCATGATGAGTAAGAATTTTGATTCTTACCCAAACTCTACAACGAAAATTCCATAAGTGACGACCATTGTGTTACTCGTAAGTCCTGAACTCAAGATGTTACATAAAAGGCTTGCCTTGATGCAAAGCACGTGTAAGGAGCATACACCCTAAAGGTAGGTTCTAATATTTTTACATAAGACATGGTCGGTTTACTATTTGGTCTCTAAAAAGGGTATATTGTTATCCTAGTGATCATCCTCGTGAAGGCAATATGGGAGCTCAGTAGGTAATGAGATGACACGTATATCAATTATTATCAGTCTAAACACTCAGCAAAGATTCAGATGGTTTCACAAACTTAAACCTTGACTGAAAGTCATAGGGTAAGTTGTTACTCCCTTACCTAACCTGAAGTTTCTATTTGTGTGCATTTCGAAACGATATATCACAAATAAACTAGTGACGCACAAAGACATTCATCCATATCCAACATACATGCATGAGTAGGATAAAACATGTTAAGCCGTAAATAAAATAAAAATAAAAATAAAAAAACAAGCCACATACAAAAATACATCAAATCACATAAACCACAAAAACCTCACAAAGCATAGTCCAATACTGTAAAAAAAAATCCCCAGTAGAGTAGTCATTTTGTCGCACGTGGGCGCACGACATTGAGGGTCAAAGAGTCGCCACCTAGTTGTTTGGTTCATGGTCGCTAGAAGACCTGGGTGTACTGGTCTTTATTAGAAATTCCAAAGGTGAGGGGCTGGTTATGACTATGGAAGATATTAGCATCCTTAGCATATCCTACATGAGGTAGCCTGCATTGTGTAGTCTAGATATGGTTTAAAGGTTCCGATGGGTTCTTAACCGATGGTCTGTCTATGACTTAAAAAAATTTACTCTTAAGAATAAATCTGGCATTTTGAATTTATCATAGTCTCGTATGCCCAAATGAATTCTTATGGAAAAGATCCATGTAGGTGCCATAACATGGTTCACCTATCCTGGAAGACTAAAGAATTTTTCACAACTTATATATTGTGGTGAAAAAAATACTCTCAATTAAAATTGATGAATATTCAGAATAATTATGAGAATTTTCCGGTCAATTCCTGTTATTTAAATACCAATCTACTTGTATGTCCAATATTTATACTAGAATAATAACCATTAATTCTCATGAATTAAAAATTTTAGGGGCTATTTAAATATTGGCCAAATACTTAAGGAATTTTAAAAAACTTCTTGTAATTTTCAAAATAAAAGCAAAAGAAAAAACAATACACGTATTTTTTAAAACAATGCTAAAAATTATAATTATTTTTTATATAAAAATGCAATTTTTATAAGGATTGGGTTATATACAGAAAAACAAATCATTTTTTTATATTACTATTTTGTTATTATATTGTTTTATATTTTTATAAGGCCATGTTTGGCAAGACCCACTTTTTCTTTGGAAAAACTTCCAAAAACAGGCATAGGGGTTTGTTTGCCAAACACCTTTTTTGGTAAAAAATCCTTTTATAAAAAAAGTAGCAAACCAAACAAAGCCTTAAATATTTGACCTGATTTTGACTCGACTGGGGTGACCTGAAAACAAACCAAAAACAAAGATTCAAAGCCAAAACAAATTAAACATGAGAAAAACATAAAAAACCAAAATTTCTTAAATAAGACGGATCAAATACAAAATAAATGAAGAACACAAATATCATTCAAGCTTAAACCTAACAACATGAAACCTAAACCAGACTAGATTTCAAGTAAACAAAGGCATCATTTTATTATTATGCATCTATGGATCAAGAATCAAACGTCAAAAACCATTAATGATCACTGAAAAGCCATGATTTGATCAAAATGTATTTTTGGACCGTCAAAAGAAACCTAGATTATTTGCTAATCAAGTTGTTTGAAAAGTTTTATGCAAATAAATGGATCAGAAATGGTCCAAATCATAGAGTTAAGGTAGTGTTCTTTCTAAGAACACGAAAAACACTACCTTAGAAACTCAGAACATGTCTAGAGTAAAGCCAACCATTGTCAAACCTAGGATGGTTATTTTAGGCATCTAAAACATGCTTTTTTAATTCCAATAAACCACATTATCAATACCAAGTATAATTGAAACAAAAGAAACTAACAAAAACAATAAATCATCATAAACATGCATTAAGTTTCATTTTCCAAAATTGCCAAATCAAAACAAGCATGCTTAACCATTCTAAGATTTAAAATTGACATTTTGACATTCCACGAGGCTAAACCAAAACTCAGGAGCTTGAAACCATGTATTAACCAGACATAAAAACATCAACACCTTGCTAACACATTTGACATATTTCAAATCAAACTAAAATGCAATCTTAACATACTAGGGTACCAGTCTTCATGTCAATATATTCAAAAACATTGCATCAAACAATAAATAGATGATCCAACAGGCCTCGTGGACTCCACCTTCAAAGTTTGTAAGAGTATACCTTCCAAGCTTGAAATCTTCAATGAGGCTAGATTTTTTCTGCTGCTGCTTTTCTTTTTCATTGTCTTTAAACTAGCAAAACCAAACCCTTAAACCTTTTTTGAACTCTTGAACACAGTATTGAATCTCTTAGACCTTAACCAAATTTCTTCCCTATTTTTTCTTCTTTTTAGGTACGATTCCCTCTTCTTTTATAGTTGATTAAGAGCTTATAGATGAGTTTGTTAGGGTTCTAACAAACCAAATCTAGACTGGTTTTATCATGAGATAGATGGTTTTGGATCTAAGTTGTTTTGATCAAACTTAAAGGCTAAGGTGAGGTGTTTCAGCCCTTTGATCTTGAGAGAAGTGTTCTCAAACTTTGATAAGAACTCTTTGGGAATTTTTAAGTGTGAACACGCGAAGAAATTTGGGTGGTTTTGTGTAAATGAGTGTCTTAGTTAAGGTTGACTGGGTTGGCAACTTTCATAGTTTTGTCGGAGCAACTTCGACATCAACGTTGCCTGAGACCATTTGAACTTGGTTTAGGGGTTGCATACCTTATATTGAATCCATTCCTGCTCAATTTGAAGGTATGTGGTTCCACATTCATTCATTCAAAGATGTCAATCTAATCAATATAAAGTTTGAAAATGTAATGATGGCTGATCGGGAACAAGATGTTGAGATCATTGGAGAAAATAGACGTAAATGTTTAATAATTTCATTGAAATAAGGTTGTAGAAGGGGTGTTTTTCAATTGAATGATGGTGGTTACAGCCTCAAGGATGGTCAGAAACGCCATATGTATTTTCTTAAAGATGTCTACTCGATCAACCAAAACTGTTAAGAGAAGAAGATACACAGTAGCCGAACGACACGTCGTCTAGGCTACACCCTACAAATTAAGGTTTTTAATTTGAGACTTGGTAAATTTTAATTTAATCCCTACTCTTTCAATTTCTTTTAATTTCACCCATAGTAGCCTTCTAAACTCTTAATTTTATACAATCTCACCCCTGTTAAACTCAATTGTTAGCCCCAAAGTTAAACGTCTTTTATAATCTGGTTCTTATTTTTTATTTGTTCAATTGAATCTCTAATTGACTATCAAACTTTTAATTTTTTTCAATTTGGTTCTTGATTTCATCGATTTCAAACCCTGAAGTCTCGC
>Ga0307517_10004459_pt1 | contig 21491 bp, 32 predicted proteins | sample 23_EM_MG_FD_194515 | JGI IMG/M metagenome (GOLD analysis project Ga0307517, IMG submission 194515) | Populus trichocarpa ectomycorrhiza microbial communities from riparian zone in the Pacific Northwest, United States - 23_EM | ecosystem: Host-associated > Plants > Roots > Unclassified | place... | reverse complement strand
CATTTTATCTGCTCTCCCACAAGAGCCCTCGCGATTGTCTCGGAGGTTAAAGAGGTTGAAGGATGGTCGCCAGTAACCATCTATGAACCCATACCCGTAATGGATTCTGCGGGGACCGTATAAGGTTGCTCATAGCATCTCTAGGATAGGTGTGTGCCGGAGGAACTACCTTCCCTGATTGAAGTTCTTCCGTCGATATCTATTCTTAGGTAAAAAAACCCTTTCTTCCTGCCCGGAATGTTCTGATGAGAGTTATAGCCCGAACGCCGAAGAAGCTCTGGGACTCCTCTCCATATCATTACCTGTATCACAGGCGAAGATCGAAGAAGCTGCAGCAAAGTTCCTCGACTATGGTGTTGGAGACGGCGGCGAAGGTTCAGTTATTATCAGGAGCGGTGCACTGGGTGCGTATGTTGTATCGAGGACCGCCAAAGGTCGCTGGATGGAAGCGTTCTGGGGTCCGAACGACCTTCACCGCGTGGTCGATGTGACAGGTACCAGTAAACATCGATCTCCTCGCACACTGCGGTACTAAATACTAGGCCCTAGGCGCAGGAAACGCATTCCTGGGTGGACTAGGAACGGGCCTGAGATTTACACAGGATGTTTATGAAGGTACACCTGGATCCGAAGGCGGTCGATGGTGTTTGATACTCGCTCACGCGTCCAACAGCTACGCTCTACGCTTCCGTTTCTGCCTCCTTCATTGTCGAGCAGGAAGGTCTTCCCCTGATAGAGCCCGACGGTGGGTCGTGGAGGTGGAACGGAGACTCCCCGCAGCGCAGATTATCCGACCTTAGGAACAGGACAGGCATCTAAGGATACTGGAAGATGCACAACGACTTGGGGTACGGTGCTGGTGTTTGATGCTAATGTGAAGCAGCCAAGTTATACATTCTGTGGCAGACGACATACACTGGAAAAGGAAAACGAAGATGCTATGTACAGGTGTCACTTGAGCACTCAAGTATTGGGTACAACCCAACCCCACCGATAGGAGGATCGCACGGACGCCGGCCTCGTCGTCACCCCAAAACCAACTGCCCTCTGGTGTCTTGTGGGAGGATCTGGATTCATTGTGGCTGACCAGTGGATTCGAACTTGGCCCGAGACTGAGCAAATAGCGCCTGCTGTTGGGCGAGGAGTTCCTCCTCTGTGAGACCAGATTGTTCAAGCTTTGAGGTTTTCTTTTCTCGATCCTGCATTGGGAAGTCAGTCGGAATATGGGATCGCAGCGCTGATCGGCACTCGAGCACCTTTTGTAATTGCCTGTGGTCTTTGAGCACGTCCTGAACTTCGGGGATAAAGGATTGGAAGCCCAAGCTCTGGAATCGTCGCCTTAATCAGGTGACAAACAGCGATCTCGAGGGAAGGAAGAACCTGTAGAGCGGAGATAATGTGTTCGGGGGCTATGGTCTTCTTAGATTCCTTTTCACATATCTCGTTCGCCTCTGATGAAAGGAGGTGGATGAATTCTACGGCCAAAAAGGTGGTCAATATCAATTCCACAGAGACATTGGGAATTTTAGTTTTACCTACACAACATTCAATCACCAGATCCCGTGTGTCTTTCGCGCATGCAACGTCCTCAGGCAACAATTCTACACAGTCGCGACGCGGTTCCGAGGAAGAGAGGGAGAGCAAAAATGTGAATTCAAGACGATCTCGTGTAGCACGCCCGCAGCAGGCGGAGGGGACGCATTGAAGAACGCGGAAAGAGGGGGGAGGAAATGAAATATCGGATGAAGATGACCCGTACCTTGAATCATTTTCGCCACTGTCGCCCTGGGCAATGACAAATCATCTTCGCTCGGGGCACCGCGTCCCTCTCTGTCGGACATGGCTGAAGGTGAGCAATGGGTGCAATATGGGAGTGGCTGACAGGCGTGGCTCGCAAAAGAGGGGTGGTCAATTATTATAAGAACGAAATTGATTTCCTCGTAGTCCCTTATATACCCATCCCCGCACGTGCAGCGTGGTAGGCGGTGAGAACAAGGCGGAGGCTGTTGTTCTCGATCTCAAACAATCATGGTCTGTTCCTTCTTTTTGGCTCGGGGTACGCTGGCCTGAACGATTTGCTAGGCCACTCCAGTGAACCCGAAACCCTTCATGCAGGAGCTGACGGGGAAGGCCGTCTACGTCAGGCTCAAGTGGGGACTCGAATACAAGGGTTTCTTGGTCTCGACCGATGGATACATGAATCTTCAGGTACGCCTCTTTGTTATCTTCTCCGACGCGTGTTTCCCTCTCGCCATTGTGCTAATTGGTTTTGATCAACAGCTTGCCAACACAGAAGAGTTCCAGGATGGCGTGTCTAACGGTGCCCTTGGTGAAGTCTTCATCCGGTATGTCACACACGACGGACGTGATTGCGAGCCTGACACCGTTTTTTTGCTCACAGATGTAACAACGTCCTTTATATTATAAGTCTCTCCCAGTGTTGGCCGCCCGCATTTGTTTCTGACGATCTGTTTTCGTCTTCACAGGGAGGCACCTGCAGATTAACCTCACCTCAAAAGAAACCCGATGGCCCCGGATGGGCGATTCGTGTTCACAATTACGCATTGGTCGTTGCTATGTTTTGCTCTAAATGTACTCGCAAACCGCACAAAATGCATTTTTTCCTGTTCGACGCAGATGCATTCTCAATCCCGCCCATGAAACCCATAAAACACGAAATGGTACTGACAGAAAAAAAAAGCATCCTATCCCCGAACACCAGCTGAGATCTCAGACATCTTGTCTGGTGAATCCCTCAGATAGAACAACTTGGCCCTCCTCATCCTCCTGCCTTCCTTCCCACCACCACCTCCAGCACGCTGAATGACCTTGATTTCCTTCAAGTGCGGCGAATTGACGAAGAACTGCATCTCGACACCCGTCCGCTGAACGACATTTCGCAACAAAAAAGACGTGTCGGGGCCCCTCCGCCTGATCGACAGTAACACACCGGAGAACGAAGTTGGGGCGTGTGCCAGCGTGACCGTCAGAACGGACCCAGGCAAAAGCCTGGCAGGGTGTCGGCGCGAGAAAAGGGTGGAGATGAGTGCTTGTTTCTCCGGGGTTGGAAGCGTTTTCTGGATGTGCGCCATGATACCTTTTCCCTTGCGAAGGGACGGTGTTATGGATGTCTTTTGCTCGGGTGGGAGAATTGCGACATTAGAGAAGGGGTAGGGAGTTGTTGCGGTTGAGGCGGAGCGCGTCAGCGACCTGGTCGCTGCCCGTAAGGAGCAAAACATGGCGAGTATAAGACGCGAGTTGGACGTTGAACGTTGGCGGCGGAGTGAGCGGGATTAACCGTTCCCTTCCCGTTCTCGGCTCACAATCACCGAAGTCCGACCAGCAGATGGGTACTCTTGGGTATCCGAACATCTGGCATGATTGACCGCCACCGTAGTACACAGACAACATAAATATCTAGGAATACGATATGCGGATTTACATGGGTACGATGGGGGCGCTGCCCTTTTCAGCCGCTGTGCGCAAGCTGCATGTATTCTCATCAGCCAACCGAGAAATGCGGATTCATAGTCGCAACGCACCTATAGTCATCACCGTTTTGTGTGATATACCTCACCCAGGGTAGGGCTTGGTAACCACTTTTCTCGACAATCTTGAGGTAGCGGACCTGGATACCAGATACCGTAAAGTACGGAATCTCGAACTTCACCGTGATAGGTGCTCGCTTATCAACCTCTTGCTCTACATCCAACCAGTTAGTGCGTTTCCTTCCACACAGATAAGGCGATAGCCAACCCACCCCCTCGAACGCTCGGTAGACCAAAGTGGGCGCGCATCAAGAACTCCCGACTTCCGGCTAACTGCTTTATCTTCCAGACAAACGCCGACTTATCTGGAGCGTACTGCACACTTCCTGTTGAAGCCTAAAAGGGCCAACGCCGTCGATGATATCGTAACCATTAGGAGTCAGCTGAGGATAGCAACGCACCCTGAACTTTGGACTGTCTGCGTCGTCCGGTACAGGCACGTAGATTTCCACGTTGTTTGCAGTGCTCCGCCGTTTGAATTGGGCCTTGCATTTGACCATGTATTCCACACGGCTCCCTTTATGGTATTCTACCGCAGCTTCGACCCATATCAGCGGCTTCACCGGTGTCGATAACCGGTAAGACATCAACTCGAATTCACCATCGGGCGGGATGAAGGATATCGTTCGGTCATTCTCGAACCGGGACAGCCGAACACATTGGTGGAACTTGACGTCCTCCATTTCAATGGCCTTGCCCCTCGATGCTGTGATTTGGATTGTCGACAACAGAAAAAAAACGAATCAAGAAATATTTGTCTCACTTCGTCCTGTGCTTTCGAACATGACCTTGTCGTTCAGACCAAGTCGGAGTTCGGGCATCCCAGATAGGTAGCATTTCATCTTCACCGCTCCGAGAATTTCGGACCGGACGACGTTACCATTGGCGTTTACCTGTCCCCGGTTTGAGCCACACATGGGAAACTAGATTACGGCGAGAGACGTACGAGGAGGTTGACGCTCTCGATAACGTCCAGGAACACCTCGTTCTTTCGGTACTTGATACCCTCTGATCGCCAAGACACCGCGTTCGTAACGGCGATTGGGGGCCGGACTTGGACCTCGAGTTTGTAAGACTCTTGAGTAATGTACCTATGCGGACCGGCGGTCAGGCGTGGGAGGAGAATCACGGCGGGATACACGCACTCTTGCAAGATCTTGCTCTCCGTCGTCTGAGGATATCCGAAGTCCATCATCTCGTCCATCAGCTCGTAAATAATGACGAAGTTGTCTCGGATGGACTCTTCTTCCAACTCCTTGAAGTATTCAACGAGCACTTGAACAAGCCGATGTAGGAAAATGATAACCTCGGCGGCATTGGTGTTTCGTTTTGACATGGCCAGCACTTTTGTGCCACAGCGAATCAGCTTACGATGCAAACGCAGGCCATTGGTGGAGAGAGGAACGGCTCACAATAGAGATTAGAATGGCGGATGTGCATGTAATTTACGCCCTGGTTGGAGAAACAGGGCGCGAGCTGTTGACCTTCCTCCTCCATGTCGAGGCACAGTGGGAGAAATCTTTCGACGTAGGTAGTTGGGACATCGTCTCTGTAGGAGCGTTGGATGAGAGGTTTGCCCTTGAGATCGAGGATTGCGATTAAGCTGGCCATGGATGCGAGTAACCGTGGATGAGCTGTGAAATGAAATGGCTCGTTGCCGGGCGCGGTTGATCTTGTTCACCGTCTGGAACACGGCGGGGGGAAACAAAACTTTTCTTGGTTTGTTGTCCTCTGTTACGCCCCTTGCACGCACCCCGAGACAAAGAGGATTATCGTTGTCGCTGTTGTTGTCGTCGGCGAACGTGACCGGTATATTCCACTTGTCTATATCTAGCCACTCTTAACTAGCCCCCTCTCCACTCAACCACCATGACCGCTGAATCCACCGCCCCAACTCCTCCGAAGAAGAAACGTGTCAGCATCAGCGAGCAACCCCTCCCCGATACCAAATCCTTTCATGTTCAACGACGCAGGGTCTGGAGGGCTTGTGAAAGCTGCAGGTGCGTTCTGTCCCCATCATGACTCCCCTGATGTATAATCTATCTCCAGGCGAAAGAAAATCAAATGCGACGGCAACGAGCCTACGTGTACACAATGCATCGGTTCTAAATCCCAGTGCACTTGGCTGCAGACGAAAGATAGAGCTGCGCTCAGCAGACAGTATGTCATCGACCATAGATCTTTGGGATCGTCCCCCGTCGCTTATCTGCCGTTTTCCAGGTATGTTCAGGAGCTGGAAACCAGGCTCTTGCACATGGAGACCTTGTTCAACCAGGTTACACCTATCCTCGAGCAACTGGACCAGTCCGAGAAAACTGGTGCATCATCCTCCACATCTCAGTCCCCCGCCCCGATCCCCCCATCCTCGGCCGCCGTCATCCAGAAAGTCCTCCCACAGATGCAGGAGATGCGGGGTGTTACCCCACCCACCCCGCCCGAGTTTAAACGAACCGTAAAATTTGAAGACGAACCGACTGAAGTCGTTTCGGAAGCTTTCGAACAACTGGCTCTCGACGAGCACGGTCACTTCCGATGGATTGGAAATTCTTCGACAATGTCACTCATACAATCTTTCCGCGCGTTGACCGCCTCGCCACTACATCGGGTGTCGCCCATGGATGATAACGACCCCCGCTCACCGGAGCCGACAGCCAACAAACTGTATTTCCCTGCGTCCGTTTTCTTCGGTCAGGTCCGCGCCCTCCCCGGGGTTGAGGATGTAGAGTACCCAAGCCGTGATCTGGCCGATGCCTTGGTAAGTGTTCCCCTTGTAGCTTTTTTTTCATTCACTGCCTCTCTCGCTTAATAATTTTTATGATGTCATCAAATCTAACCATCAACCGGAAATAGATTCAAGCTTATTTCTCCCGCTTCCACTTTTTGCTTCCCGTGGTGGACAAACCATCCTTCTTGAGCCAGTACCACCTCCTAATGGACAACACTCACGACCCTCAGGCAGTGGGAATCGACACAGCTTTCGTTGCACTGGCTTTCTCAGTATTTGCCGTCGCTGCTCGGTTCCTTGACGACCCACGTCTTGCAAACGGAAAGGCAGATGAAGGTGGGGTGGGAATGATTTATTACGAGCGGTACGCAGAACCCGTTCATTTCCGAATCCGGGAAACGAGGCTAAGCTAGCCCGATTGTAGCGCCCTCATCCTACAATACATATCTCACGCGTCTATTCAGCCCACTCACGTCCAAACGTTCGCGCTGATGGCTGCATTCCTATGTTCTGTTAATTGCCTACCTCAAGCCTGGCTATTGATTGGTCAAGGCGTCCGGACTGCGCAGGATCTTGGTCTACATGTAAGAAACCTCTTACACTGGTCCTTGGACGTGAACTAACTCCAGCATTTACCACCCAGCGCTCTCCCCGCCGCCTTAACATTTCTGCAATCGAGAAGGAAACGCTTCGCAAAATTTGGTGGGGGGTCTACACTCTCGATCGAATGTTCGCCCTCACCCTCGGTCGACCACTGGGTGTTGAAGACTCAGACTGCGACGTGGAACTCCCCGTCGATGTCGAAGACGAGTATCTACCACAGTACTTTGGTGGTGCCCAGATGACGGACAAACAGCCCTCGTTGATGACAGGCTTCATTGCTTTCATCACGCTGTACAGGATTGCTGGGTACATGCTGCGCAGAGTCTACGCGTTGGAGACCTGGAAGGGATTCATGGTGCCTGACAGAACTAGCGAGCTCCAGCAGGCCGTCGAGGCGCTTGACCAGGAGCTCACGCAATGGATCGAGGATCTCCCCACAATTTTCAAGTCAGGTTCCGTTAACGAACAACAGGTCTCTCTGAGTACAGTGTTGTGCAGCAACTATTACTGTGTTCTGACCACACTGCATCGCAACTTCCTTCCCGGAAAGCGAGACCAACCGGCCATCGCCAAATCTGTAGCCAAGGCGCTTTCCTCGGCGAGGGGATGCATACGGCTCGCACCAGCGATGAAGAACGTCGTCCCTTCTTCAATGCACTCGACGCTGTACCTTCAGAACCTGTTCAGTTCCGCGGTAATTATTCTCCTTTACGCAATGCATGTCCACGATCCCAAGGCCTCGGCGGTCGCGATGGAGGAAGCTAAGTCATGCCTGGAGGCGGTCGAGTCCTGGGAGGGTATTTGGCCGGGTGCAAGGAAGTGTAAAGATCTGGTGTTGGATTTGATGAACACTGCGAGGGAGGCGATTACGAAGGCCAATCACAATGGTACCGTGGGTGGAAATATGATTCCACCTTCGTCCCCGTTGAACCCGTCTCCCCAACCGGGACCATCGAATCTGAGGCAGGGTCAGACGATACAGGTGCTGAGGCAAGAGAGGGCCGCGAAGAGGAATGTCCGTCCTAGGTCGCAAGACGCTAGGAGGAACGCACATGAACGAATTGTTGGTAGCGAAGGTAATCTTTCGGCCCGATTTGGCGCGATTTCACGCTCACGAACCCCCCTCCCCCCGCTTAGCCTTGAGGACGAGGTCAACCTCCCGTAAACGTGTGGTAGATGACGACGAACCCGCCCACTCTCCCGTCCGCGCACACCATAATTCACCTTTCAGCCCCTACTCGCGACGCGCCGTAAGCAACCACAGTTCCCCAGGTTCTGTAGGAAGCCTTCCGTCACCACCCATGTCCCATGCGGAGACGATTTTAGAGGAACAGCAACCCGTTTTTGCTGAACCTCAGTCTCCGACGTTGCAGGTCAGCCAGGGGATGTATGCTTACAATGGTCTCGATGGAGTCCAACAACAACCACAATTTTCACCGGATTGGAGCACGAACCCGAGCGTTCTTGGTCAGGGCTCGTCTACCCTCTCCGCGGTAAACTCCCTCTCTGGTTACAATGGCTCAACATCGCAAATCCGCGACAGCGGCGGTTATCCTTCCTACGGAGGGCCGTATAGCGCCGCGATGGACACGACCGCCCAACCAGAAGTCTTTCCTGCCATGGGATTGCCCTTCAGCGGGTTTGAGTTCATACGGGACTATCGTCCGGACGGGTACTCGGCGGATCCGGCTTCTAGCAGTCTATGGCAGACATTCGACGCGGGGGCGTTCATCCAGGACCCCGAGATGCCCTTCTCGTTCCAAGACTTTCAAGACCCGAGCGTAGGGGAATTTGTACACATGGATGGGCAGCCGCCCCAGTAAACACAACTTGGGAATGGTAAATGGATTCGTAGATATTATGTGAGTGTAGGGTCGTTTTTTCCCCCGTATGCGCTCCCTTGCTTCCGTGCTTCCACCCAGCTTCCCTCTATGCTCACTCCCGGACTCGTACCGATAATATCTTGCGTTTGTCTATGGCTCCTTGTTGCAGACCGCACAACGTTGCACTATAAAGTGTATTTTTATTCCATCTTTTATGTAACTGTTTCTTCTCCCCATGACCAGCTGCAACTGTCCTATCACCTCCAGCATTGCCTCCGATAGCTCGTGTACTCGATGGTCGTGAAGACCTTTGCCAATGTTATCTATTTATCCGAAATGTGAGTGCTGATAAACCCTGCTCCGGAGATGATGCAATGAGCGGCATGAGACGTAGTGCCCTTGTCACTCCACATATCCGTCATCTTCTCGCACGACCGGGCCGTTAGGTGTCCGGGAGTCCAGGACCCAGGCATGCTAAACTACAAGGGTCTATGCATACGACCCGCCCAAGGTCGACTTCTGTATCTTTCCAGAGACCTCTTGCAACATGATCCTCGACTTGAAAAATTTACCGGCGATCTTCCCCCTCCTCGGGCTACTTCTCGCTCTCCACTGCATCTGGGGAGTGTTGGACTTTATCTGGTTTCATTACCTTCGACCGACGAGTTGGACCAGATTCTTGCATGGCACGAAACCGTACGCTCTCATCACTGGTGCTACGGATGGAATTGGGAGGAGTGCGGCAAAGGAGTTGTATACCAAGGGGTTTAACCTAATTCTCCATGGGAGGAATGAAGAGAAGATGAAGCGGGCGGTCGAGGAGGTGAAGGCTGCCGACCCCACGAGTGGATTGGATGTCAAGTACTTCATTGCGGACGTCGGTCGACCGGATGTTGATTTCAAAGGGATTGCCAGGCCGTTTGAGGGTCTTAACATCACGTTATTCGTGAATAACGTCGGCGCATCGTTCCCCACTAGCAGGGTGTACGTTCCACTACCGTCCCTGCCCATTTTACACGTGTGCTCAGTGTTGGAGCAGGATCGACCAGTTGGACGAGGAGTTCATAACGAATGTCCTGAACATTAATGCCCGGTTCCCTTACTTCATCACGAGGGCTTTCCTCCCATCTCTCCGCAGGAATTCTCAGAATGGGCCGGTAGAAGTTGTGTTCATCGGCTCAATCGCCGGAGACGTCGCCGCTCCCTTCATTTCGCCCTACGCCGGCTCTAAAGCGCTGACGAAACGCGTTTCCCGCATCTTGCACACCGACGAACGCGTTCGGTCGAGATCCGACCTGTCGTTTGTGTATGTCAACGTTGGAGAGGTTCAGACCGGGAGTCTGAGAATCGCGACTTCGTTTACTCGACCGAATTCGGATGATTACGCGAGGCACCTTGTCGAGAGTTTTGGGAGCGGGCGAAGGGTGGTGATCCCATATCCTGCTCACCACATCACCTACGCCATCGTGACCGGTATGCCGGAGGCGCTCTGTGATCACATTGTGTTGGCACGGGGCAGGAGCCTGCTCGAGAAGATTGAGGAGAGCGAGAAAAAACGGTGAAGGTGTGAACGCTGCCAATGGCGGGCGGAGGAACTCATTTCGGTCTGACTCTCCCCCAGTAGTGGCTGTTCTTTTTGGCCAGCATGCAGGGGATTCTTAGGAGCCTGTCCACAATCTACACGTCCATCTGACTCAAAATTTTAGTATAGCTAAGAGTTTTGTTATTTGTGTCAGCATACATAACGCCTGTGTCCTACGAGTCAGTGGTCAACACCACCCACGGGATATCGGGCGGCTATTCGCTTTTCCTGAATCAATAAACGACACCCCCACTCCCCGATCACTCTCCCGACGTCTCCCTCGCCCGACCACGAGCGAGGATAAGTATCCTCCTCCCTGGACTTTGTCTTTATATTACGCATCCACAACTGTAGGACCACCCGCCTCTTTCTCAATCTAGCCGACTAGGATGGAGAAAACCCCCATTACGGTCCCTGACGCCGCGACTTCTATAATACCGCTCCCCCCAGCAGATGTGGTGTACCACAAGGATTCGTACAATCCTGAGAAGGATGCTCTCAGCGACATACCTGGACTTCGCTATGCCTTGGATCTCTTCCTCGCTTCTCATATGGTCGAGTCCGAAAACTTCTGTAATGAGATGGATCCTGCCAAGTGAGTTAGCATCTAGTCTCTCCCCAACCCCCGATGGCGTTCCGCTGTCGGATGCTTCCACTCAACGTGACGCATATAGGGAGCGTCTCTACTATACCACAGGATTCGGCTTGATACAGTGCGTCAAAGCGCTCATGTCGTATGAGGACGAGGTAATACCTTCCCCGCTTTCCCCCCGAGGACGTCGGGTTAACCTATATGAAGGATCTGCTTCAAGCGCTAGTACACGCGAAGCACGGGAATGCAGTTGCGAGTCAACATAGGAAGAAGAATGCGTATTTGCCAACTAGATTGGTGGGTAAAGTGATCAAGAGTTTGAATACGTCCGGTGTAGGGTGGTACAAGACGATGACTCCCATGGAGCGCCACGCGGAACTGGTCTATGCCGAGAGTTTATTCGAGAAGGCGCTTCTTGGCATCGTGTATTCAGGGGATTGGCTGGCATTCGTCAAGGAGGCGTAAGTCTGGTCATATTCCGCACGTCGACCTGGGACTGATTCAAACGTGGCAGGCTGAATCTCAAGGCCATCATCGGGACTTATCGGGAACTCGGAGAATATATCGAAGCCATGGATGCCGAAGCACGAGACCGTGATGAACCAGAAGACAAGTCCATCGACGCTGATTTCCGTAGCGGTGTCTATCTCGGAGTAGGATGCTCCCATCTCATACTCAGCTTGATGCCCGGCAAGATTCTTACCATCGTGGAGCTCTTTGGGTATAAGGGAGACCGGATGACTGGATTGGCGTACCTGAACAAATGCGGTGGTTGGTCATCGGACTCGCATGAACCCTCCGTTTCGAAAGGTAGCTTGGAATCGTGACTTCTTGCACGCGAACTCTAACTCCAGGCTTAGAATGTGAGGGGATCAGAAGGTCAATATCTGATATGGTTCTATTGATTTTCCACCTCGTCCTTTCGGGAATCACTTTCAACGGGGTGGATATCAACATGGCCCAGAAGATCCTCGACTGGAACCTTGAGAGGTACCCAAATGGCATGTCGATTGCCTCGCAATTGCCCACCCAATTTTGTTGATCTCCCATGATAGGTGTATTTTTCTTATTTGCCCAGGGCCGGGTGAGCCTCGTTCGTAGTCAACCGGTCAAAGCGATCGAGTATTACAAGAAAGCTGCCGCCGCCCAACAACAGTATAGGAACCTGCACCTTATTTCGTTCTGGGAGATAGCTATTGCCAACTTGGCCCTTTGGGATATCCAACAGTCACTGGAATGTTGGACAATCCTGAAAGCAGAGGGTACCGTAAGTCGACCCCGATCACGCACAAGACAGCCAACTTATGTCACCGCAGTGGTCGAAAGCGATCTACGCTTTTGGTATGGCAATCTGCACGTTACATCTTTACGGGGGAGAGAAGAAGGCAGAGATCTCCAAGCTCTTCGCAGAGGTTCCAAAATTAAGACAACGAATTGCGGGCAAATCTATCCCACTAGAGGTCGGTTTTTTGCTTTGGGTGATGGTTCTTGTGTTGACTAGGGTTCACCTCAGAAATATGTCGCGAAGCGAGCAGAGAAGTTCGACGAACAAGGCGGACGCTTGTCCCTGGCTGCACTAGAATTAGCCTACGTGTTTGGTGGAATCGCGCATGCACAGAGAGACGTGATCGCCAACGAGATGCTTCCCCAAGCCAGAGCAGAACTCAGTAACCTGAAGACTTTCCAAGATAAGCCTGAAGCGTGGGGTAATGGTAAGGGGTACTGGGACGACTATTGTCTGTGTCGATTCCTGGAGGGTGTCTGTGAACGGTACCTGGCGTATCCGGTGTGTGCTGGGACGTCCCTCTACCTTGGACATTTGTTAACTTCCCTCAAAGGATCCAGACGTTGTAATAGAAGATGGCGATGAAGGCAAATCTTGGCTCGGCGCCGAGGAACGTGCGAAAGCCGCGTTCGAGGCCGTTTTGTCGAACGGAACGAAGATCCAAGGGGACCATCATTTGGTTTTCCATGCCCGTAGCTCCTCTCGAATTTGGATATTGTCGCCAGAAGGACTAACCAGGCCACGTAGATTATGAGTATGCAAGGCTGCTTGCTTGCCAAGGCGACAAGGCAGAGGCGTTGAAACATTTCGAGCATGTTTCTACTGGGAGGGCTCTGGGGTCGAACCCAGCAGGATGGAAAGGCAAATACAGTATGGAGGTGAGATCCCTGGCCCACTCACGCTCGACGCTTCTGATCTCCGCCACTTCTAGAACGCTCTCAATCTCAAGACGCACGCCGCCACTGAGGCTCTGGCGCTTGGTCGGCGACTCTGATCGTCAAATATCAAGTTTGTCAAGTGCTCCGATGTCGGTATTGTATCACGACTACGACTAATCTAATGTTTGTATGCGTCTCTGTTTCTGTTTTCTTGACGGCCCATTTTTTTTGTTCAACTTCACACCTGGGCATTTGATGTAGACGGCCCCTTTAGATGCTTTCCTACGAGCGCTTTTGTTATTTACCCCCCACGACATTACGAGTACACGCACATACCCACGTCGCTTGCTTTCCAATCTTCCCTACAGTTCTGGAAAGGTTTTAGAAATGAAAATATCCCTGTTTTGCGGGTCTTGACAGAGACATCCTTGACGGCGAATTTGACGTTGTCACCGGTCTGGCCGGACTTGACTTGCTCGTGGTGCATTTCGACCAACTTGACTACGGTGGTGACATTGGCTGGGGCGAAGGTGACGACCATGCCGGCCTTGATGACACCACCGATCTTGTATACATCCTGGATAGGGAGACGAAGTGGCTTGTCGGAAAGATGGGTAGGGGGCTCGATGGCATCGATAGCGTCGAAGAGGGTTTTGCCCCGACGGCGCCGTCGCCGGCCTCCCTGGTCCAGCCCTTGTACCATGCCATGCTGGGTATGACCCGTAAGTGAAAGAATCACCCTTGAATAGCGAACAATAACTCAGTTGGTGGACTCCTCCAACAGGTTGTCTCCCTGCCATCCGGAGATGGGAACGAGGGCAATGGCCCCGCGGCTGTACCTGACCTCTTCAATTAAGTCGGAGGTTTTCTCGATGATTTCGTTGAAATGCTCTTCGCTCCACTGGGTGTCAGGTGAGTCCAGGTCCCTTTCGCCGCAGTGTGGTACGTACCCCGATGGTGTCCATCTTGTTGACGGCGACGATGAGCTGTTTGACATCGAGGGTGAAAGCGAGTCAAGCGTACTCTCGGGTCTGGCCATTGGAGATACCAGCCTCGAATTCACCAGTACCAGCGGCAATGTTGAGGATAGCGCAATCGGCCTGGGGGGTAGCCTACCAGTGATCATGTTCTTGATGAAATCACGGTGTCCTGGTGCATCGATGACCTGGATTACCTCTTATTGGGACGCTGAAGTTGGATGGTGATGCCACGCTCGCGCTCGGCCTTCAGCTTGTCCAAGACCCAAGCTACATTCGATCACGATTATCAGAGGTATCCAGGAGCAATGGGCAGCGATGACAACACACCATACTTGAAGGAACCCTTGGCCAAGCTCAGCAGCCTCCTTCTCGAACTTTTCGATGGTATGCTTATCGATGCCACAGCACTTGTAGATCAAGTGTCCGTGGCGGTGGACTTTCCGAAATTGACGTGTCCAATGACTATGGGTGGGATGGAAAACAAAGAAACATCAGACGGGTTGGACGGTCTCAACAAAATGCAGACGAAAATGCACCAACGACGTTAACGTGGGCATTATCCTGTTCCATTTTAAAGATCTGGTGTAGAAAGACATTCGTGCGGTGGGTCCTGCGGAGCCGGATCCGGGCTTGCACCGAGACTGTGTTTCGTTGTTTCCCCGCACGACCGGTGATCGGGACCGGGGGTGCCGGCTGGGGTGCAAACGGACTCCTTCTCTTCTCTCTGCTTCCTATCCATTCGCTAGTGGGGGCTCGTAAGCAGAAACACTGAAAGTATGGCTCCCCACCCCATCGAGACTATCACCTCCCCTTCGTCATGGGCCATGGTATGTGTTTTCTGCCCCGGATGATCGGGGAAGGCCTTGGAGAATGACGGCCATTTATATGTTGGGCCGGAATACAGGTTGAGGACAAGTTCTCGCCATACGCAAAAGAAACACTCGCGAAGCTGATCGCATTTGTCGAGGTTCGTCTCCATCGCCACGGCTGTGTAAGCTCATGTACCCATGGAATTGGGACGATTCCAGGAAGAAGTCATCCCCGCACATAAACTCGCTCACCACCAGCTTCCCGAGGGCGAAGACCGATGGAAGACGGTCATTCCTATCATCGAAGAGTTGAAGGTCAAGGCGAAGAAGCTCGGGTTGTGGAATTTGTTCTTGAGCAAGACGCATTATCCGGAGCACGGAGTGCCGCTTACGAACCTCGAGGTACGAATCCTGGTTGAACACGTCGGTTTGGTGTCGATTGAAGATGATTGGCTGTTTTAGTATGCTGTTATGGCCGAGGTCCTTGGACGAGGAGGTCACATAGCCTCACAGGCTGTGAACTGCTCCGCGCCTGATACCGGTAACATGGGTACGTTGACCTTGGACTGCCCCTCGCGTGATCGTTCACCCTCTTGACCTTGAACAGAGGTTCTGGCCAAGTACGGAACCACTGAACAACAGAAGCGATGGCTAGAGCCCTTATTGGACGGAAGGATACGTTCGGCTTTCGCCATGACGGAACGTTTCGGTATGGGTGCGCACAACCCGAACCTGTATAATTTACTGACACTGCGACAGTCGCGTCTTCCGACGCGACGAATATTCGCACGTCTGTCAAGCAGGAGGGAAATGAGATTGTCATCAATGGACGCAAGTGGTGCGTTTGCAACCTCGATTTTTCTTTTGCCGCGGGAGGTATTTACCGCACGTTGCAGGTGGATCAGTGGTGCCGGAGACCCGAGGACGAAAATCCACATCGTCATGGGAAAGAGCGATCCTTCCAACTCCAACGTTCACCAGCAGCAGAGTGTGGTCATCGTTCCTGCCGATGCCCCAGGCGTGACTGTCATCCGGCCTATGAGGGTTTTCGGGTATGACGATGCTCCGGAGGGACATTGCGAGGTTCTCTACGAGAATGTCCGCGTTCCTTTGAGCAATCTGGTTCTGGGGTGGGGTAAAGGCTTTGAGGTGTGTTCTTGTTCGTCTCTCCGGAATATCACCCAGTTACGGTGGCTCATGCGTCTCTAGATTATCCAAGGTCGCCTTGGGTGAGGGGACAACTGTGTCCTCTGATTACGCGCGTTTTCTGATCGCTGATCGCGTTTCTAGACCCGGACGTATCCACCATTGCATGAGGTCGATTGGTATCGCCCAGAGGGCGTTGGATACGATGATCCAACGAGTGACCGACCCGTCTCGCAAGACTTTCGGAAAGTACTTGTATCAACATGGTTGCTTAAGTCCCACTACTTTACAGCATGAATCTCACCCTGTTTCAGGCACTGTTCTCTCTGACATCGCCAAGTCAAGGGCAGATATTGAGGGGGCCAGACTTTTGGTTCTGAGCGCTGCTCTACAAATCGACAAACACCAGGCGAAGGGCGCCCTGAAGGAGATCGGAATTGCGAAGGTTTGGAGGTTTCGCTGGGAAACAGTTCAAGATGAGCCGATCCAAGTTTTCTAGTTCGTCGTGCCTTCGATGGCTCTTCAGGTTGTCGACCGCGCTATTCAAGCCTTTGGAGCGGAAGGCGTGTCCCAGGATCAATTCTTGGCCGAGTCGTGGGCTGGCTTGCGGACTCTCCGTCTCGCTGATGTATGTGCTTCTTATCCTATTCTTTGGACGCTGGTATTGAGGCAACCCGTCCAGGGACCCGATGAGGTTCACATTCAACAGATTGGCCAACGTGAGTTGAAACGTGCCGCTGGTTTGGTTAAAAAGGCGCAAAGGTCTAAGAAGAGGGAGGATGTTTTGTTGGCGAAGCATAACATTAAATTTTCTTTGTAGTCTCGACCTACTGTAACAACTATCGACCAGCCTCAGCCCTGTCTGCAACGTTAGGCCCTGATACTGTACTACAGCAGCGAACGGGGAGAAAGATAGACGGAGACTTTCTACTGAGACACTCGGACCTTCCGTGTGACCCCGGTTGCGAAGTCAACAAGCTCGGTAACCCCTGTTCACCTACCCCATGTGTCCCGTTGTAAGCCCGGCCCCTAGTTAACCCGGAAACCTCGAGTAGGCCCGAATTCGAACGTACGAACACTCGATAATATAAAAAAACGGACCACAGAGTTCTTTCAACTTTCTACCTTGAGCGACATCCCGTGGTTCGACGACGCGACCCGATTGACCGGCCGAAACCGATCTATTTAGCGCGCGTAGACCGCCGCCTCATAAATTGATTGTCGAGTCTCGGCGTTCGCCGAAAGTTGTTCACCAACGCCCCCAATGTCCTCATCGCACCCCACATCCTCACCGCTTCGCAGTACAAGTAGGAAAGTCAAAAGCGACCACCATACACCTCCAGCGTCAGTCCAGTCGGACCTTCAGAAACAGCTCTCCAAAGAAATTCACGATCATGCCTGGGAATTCGATGCCAAGAGGATCGCCAGGATGCTCTCCACCGCTGGCAAAGGACCATCCGAGATTGTCGTGAATTCGTCACACAACGCACTAGCAAAAAAGGGCAAGCCCTGTTGGCCCACCGTTGGATCGGAGCGGCCGTGGTACACCCCTCTTGCGGTGTTCCTGAATAATTGCGTCGACGTGTGTCACGGTGCTCTCGATTCTCATGGATCTACAAAAAGGGACCACCGTTGGTACAACCGCCTAAAATTCATCGTCTATGACAGGCCCACGGAGGACGGGGTCGACGGCGCCTCAGCCGTCAGGCCGGATCTAGTGGGTGGTCTGGATCTGGTGCTTGGCGAACGTGTTGCATGGAGCCCGCAGGATTCCCTTACGAAGCAGGCACTCCTCCCAGTCGAGGTCAAGGAGAACTGGGCTTTGATGGTCGCCCAAGCCGCGACATACGCCCGCTGCCTGTTCAGTGACAGTCCATCACGACAGTTCGCGCTAGTCCTCGGGTTCCGACACACAACGGCCGAACTCCGCTTCTTGGTGTTCCATCGCAGTGGCCTGACGGCATCGAAATCCTTCTCTGTTGCGAGTAAAGAGGGCCAAAAGGACATATTGCGTGTTTTCCTTTCCATCCTCAGGTGGGCATCCCCCAACGACGCCGGGTTTCTCGAGTTCTGCGACGATTTCGACATGTCCCTGCTTCGCCACAAAGATGACAAGACTGGAGTTGTGGCAAGTGTGGCAGAGGTGCTACACGACGGCCTCTGCGTACAGGGTCGTGCCTCGAGGGTGGTCCTCATGAACTACCCTACTGGTGAGGGAAAGAAGTCGGCACCCTGTATCCCTGTTCTGGATCCAACCGTTCGGACACGCAAGCACACGGAAGCAGAAGTTCAAGCGAAGGAAGGAGATGACGAGGCTCGTATGTCGTTTCATCCCTGATACAGATCGGTGACCCTCTGACGTGCAAACCATTGAAGAACCCCATGTCACCCCCGCCCGCCGCCGACCCCATCGTATTCCCGTGAAGTGCCCTTCTCCGTCGACGTTGGTTTGGTCTTCAGCTCTTGACACTGACTCCACCAATGGTGATCACGCTTTCGTGGTGGTGAAACATTCGTGGTGTGAAGACAAACGTCAGCCGGTGGAAGCTGATCTCCTGGCCAAGTGCAAGGACGGTTTCGGTACCCCCGACCATCACTATTCGTTCTGTCCAACCGACGCACATGGGAAACCGATGTCCACTGCCCGCTTCTTGCCCACCGACGACGAACAGCTGAGGGACTTCCATTGGAAGATCACTACTGCCTCTAAGGTCCCCTCCCATCCTCAGCGCCGTCGTCTGTGGATCCATGTGAGCAAACTGGTCGGTCGGTCGCTGGTACATGCAAAGACGCCATGGGAATTATGCGTAGCCATCGGGCATGGAATGCTTGGTGCGTGTCGGCTATGGTTACGGGTGTCACGATGTCTCACACGTCGACAGGGTGGTTGTCGATGCTGCGCAAGGGGTTCTTGCACAGAGATGTCAGCATCGGCAACGTCCTTATGTTGGATCCTCCGGTGACGATGAAGCCGTTCGAAGCACGGCCCGTCGAACAACTCATGGCACAACTCTCCCTCAATGATGCGAATGAGTTGAGCAAGTACGCTAGTTTGCTGGAGGAGGTGATTGGGAAGATGGGATTTTCGGACAAGTGCCATGGTTTTGTTATAGACGGCGACATGGCGGCCAGTTTGGAGGGTTACTTCACATCGCGTGATACCGGGGAGAGATCAGTGTGTACACCCAGTTGTGCAGGAGAACCCAACTGATATAACTTCCACGCAGGGGACATACGAATTCATGTCCAGAAGGCTGGTACGCACTCTGTGGAATCCTAGTCCCTACCTGCACTCGCCCGTCGATGATCTCGAGTCCTTCTATTACACGGCGCAGTGGGCAGCGGCCTTCAATGATGGTGCGAATGGAGGAAAATACGACGGGAGCGAGATCCAAAAGTTTCGGGAGATGATAGCGGGTGACATGCGGAACGAGGCCTATCTCATGGTTCTGGAAGAGCTCTATCCTGATGAGGGGGGGCAGGCGGAGGCATATGGACCATTCTTCGCCCACTCTCTGGCTTTTTTGAATCCGTGGCTTGTAAAGGTGAATGCCCTGGGCCGCGAGTGGGCGTCCGTGTTGAAGAAGGCTGGGGAATTTAAAGATGAGGAGAAGGAGAAATACCTGGATTTTCATTTCTTGGTCTACGGTTACCGTGGTGTGGGAGAGTATTTCGAACTCATTCACAAAAACCGTGCGTTGCTGCAGGGGGTGGTCTAGATTTCTGTTTTGAAGTACTACAGTAGGATACTGGGTGACTGTCCGTAAGACCATAGATACATATACCTGGCATTGAAGGGTCCCACTAGCCGAGATTCATTTCCCAATACCCGAGGACTCTGGCGTTCTCCGAATGTTTTTCACCAGCGCTCTTAATGTCCTCATCGCCCCACCCACCCTCACCGCTTCGCAGTACAAGCGGGAGAGTCAAAAGCGACCATACAATACCAGTGTCAGTCCAGTTGGACCTTCAGAAACAGCTCTCCAAAGGAATTCACGATCATGCCTGGGAATTCGATGCTAAGAGGATCGCCGAGATGCTCTCCGCCGCTGGCAAAGCTCCATCAAACGCACTCGTGGACTCAGCCCATAAAGCACTAGAGAAAAGGGTACAGCATATTTGGCCCATCGTCGGAACGGAGCGGACGTGGTACACCCCTATCGCGATGTTCCTGAACCACTGCGTCGACGCGTGTCATGGTGCTCTCGATGGTTCCTGTAGATCTGTGGAATGGAACCGCCGTTGGCTTGGTGGCCTAAAGTTTGTCGTCTACGACAAAGCCACGGAAGACGGGATCGAGGGTGTCTCACCCGTCAAGCCGGATCTCGTAGGTGGTCTAGATGTGAAGCCTGGCGAACGTGTGGCATGGAGCCCGAAGGACCCCCATACGAACCAGGTACTACTCCCGGTCGAGGTCAAGGAGAACTGGGCTCCGATGGTCGTCCAAGCCGCGACATACGCCCGCTGCCTGTTCAGCGCGAGTCCGTCGCGACAGTTCGCGCTGGTCCTCGGGTTCCGACACACAACGGCCGAACTCCGTTTCTTGGTGTTCCATCGCGGTGGCCTGACGACATCGAAACCCTTCTATGTCAAGGATGAGCAAGGCCAAAAGGACATATTACGCGTTTTCCTTTCCATCCTCAGCTGGGCATCCCCCAACGACGCTGGGTTTCTCGAGTTTTACAACGACATCGAGATGTCCCTGCTTCGCCACGAAGGTGATAAGACTGGAGTTGTGGCAAGAGTGGCAGAGGTGCTACACGACGGTCTCTGCGTACAGGGTCGTGCCTCGAGGGTGCTCCTCATGAACTACCCTACTGGTGAGGGAAAGTCGGCACCCTGTATCCCTGCTCTGGATCCAACCGTTCGGACACACAAGCACACGAAAGCAGAAGTTCAAGCGAAGGAAGGAGATGACGAGACTCGTATGTCGTTTCATCCCTGATACAAACCGGTGACCCTCTGACATGCAAACCATTGGAGAACCCCCTACCACCCCCGCCCGCCACCGACCCCATCATATTCCCATGAATGGCCCCTCTCCATCGATGTTGGTTTGGTCTTCCGCCCCCGACACCGACTCCGTCAACGGTGATCACGCTCATGTTGTGGTGAAACATTCATGGTGTGAAGACAGACGTCAGCCGGTGGAAGCTGATCTCCTGGCCAGATGCAAGGACGATTTCGGTACCCCCGACCATCACTATTCATTCTGTCCAACCGACGCACATGGGAAACCGATGTCCACTGCCCGCTTCTTGCCTACCGACGACGAACAGCTGAGGGACTTTCATTGGAAGATCACTACTGCCTCTAAGGTCCCCTCCCATCCTCAGCGCCGTCGTCTGTGGATCCATGTGAGCAAACTGGTCGGTCGGTCGCTGGTACATGCGAAGACGCCATGGGAATTATGCGTAGCCATCGGGCATGGAATGCTTGGTGCGTGTCGGCTATGGTTACGGGTGTCACGATGTCTCACACGTCGACAGGGTGGTTGTCGATGCTGCGCAAGGGGTTCTT
>Ga0307517_10004458_pt1 | contig 21493 bp, 29 predicted proteins | sample 23_EM_MG_FD_194515 | JGI IMG/M metagenome (GOLD analysis project Ga0307517, IMG submission 194515) | Populus trichocarpa ectomycorrhiza microbial communities from riparian zone in the Pacific Northwest, United States - 23_EM | ecosystem: Host-associated > Plants > Roots > Unclassified | place... | reverse complement strand
CTTGTGAAAGGTTAAGGCGTTCCGAGAGGTTGCTGAAAAATAAAGAATAGAAGCGCGTATTGTTTTAATAGTAGCACGAGAAGAACATGAAGCCACGTACGCAATATTTATCTTTTGATGAATTCGGCAATATGCCTCGCTGATGAGATATCTGGCATTGTCCAGAAACTCATCCTTGAAGTCATTCAAGAAAAAGTCGCGTCCAACCACCTCCTCAGCGAGGCTCAGCTCCTTTTGTGCAGCTTCAAAATCAAACTCGACATATAACTCCTTCAGAAATGATGTCAAAGGGTCAGAATACTGGTACTCCTCCATCTGGATGACCTTGACCACCTCCCGGATAGCATTGCGGACACGTGAAGAGACGGGAGCAGACCCCGTGTTGACACCTGCAGCAACTTTACGAGAAAGAATCGCCGCCGCAGTAACATAACGAATGACCCAAGGACATGATGTCTGGATAGTGTTGAGATATGTTGGCGAAAGAAAATTTTCAAGAAGCAATGTTCGCCCTTGAGGGTAATTGAAGTAGACGAAGAGTGACCAATGGAGGAGCCACGTCCGGGAGTGAAGTTGAGCGAGGGCGGGATCCGGAAGATTGTTTGCAGCGGCAGAAATAGCTGCAAGAGTTGCAGAACTTCTGGTGTCGATTATCTCTCGAAGGCTGTTGAGTTCTTCCAATGCGACTTCCCACCGACCAGTTAAAATATCTGAAGCGAGTTTACCCCAGTGAGCAGATGTGGTAAGGTCTGTATCGGTGGACAGCACTCGAAAGTGATACAAATAGTCTGCAGCACCACTATAGTTGCCGTACGAATACTGGAATTGCCCAAAGTTGTAGAGGGCAGTAATTTGCTCCAACGTCAGCTACAACCACATTCAGAATATGCATACATTAAAAGGAGATGACCCACGCCATAGTTATCCTTAAGATAGTTCAAATTTTGGTTTTTGTCCTGCCGTAGTGCCTGTGCGACGTCAGGATTTTCGATAACATCCAGTACCGCCTGAGCATCTTGTTGTAATCGGTCATTGGTAATAACCGCATTCTGCCGTTTCTGCTCAAATTCTAAGCGTACATGAAATTATTTTTCGAGATTCTGGTCATAATGGCGCACCTAGTGGTACCTCCCCGTCGGAGATCTTTCTAAAAAGCGACACGGCATAATCAAACATATTCGTGCCTCTTGCAAGCTCATATTGGGCAGTATAGACTTCTGTTTTCGGAAATATTTCTTCCAAGTGAGCAAGAAGAGGAAATACGAGATGTCTGTCGAGATATGGAATGATTGTTTTGGAGAGATCGTAGGTGGCCATATCGATGGTCAAACGTTCAGAAAGATTTACCATGTCACAGTAGTATGTAACGGGTCACATTTCAGTGGCCTGGATTTTACTTTTCTACACATCTGTTACCCCTTTGCAGCCAATGCAGGTGATTCTAAAACTGACGGTAGACTGAATAATGTGAGGGTAAGACTAAGGGAACTGAAACGGCATGGACAAGAGTGGGTACTGTATTCCAAAATTTATATTGTCTGATAGACTCAAAAGATATACTAGCGCCTCAGTCATCGAACTGTGAAGACCCGAATCACCTGAACTATCTGTCGGTATCTTGAGTGCTGGACTTATAACGGTTGGTTGTATCTGGTACTGAGAGAGAGCCATCTGGAAACCGGGGGCTTTTCACTGGGCTTTCAGCATTGAGGACAGAAAATGGAGATGACAAGTTACTGTTCAGATGATTGTACTATGAGAACGGATTATAGTACGGAATAGGGAACCGTTTCAATTGTGCTCTGTCCATCATCGCACTTCCTCTCCCGATTGATGGCCCACCCTCTGGATACGACTTGGGGGATCGCACCATGTCAGCCGTATCTTCATCAACTGCATTTGTCACTAGACCAGATAATCGAGAGCGATTCCGTGGGATACGTCGCTGCGTTATTTGTGGTTTTGGTGTCTCTCTTGACTGTTGTCACATCATTATGCAATCCGTCGAGGAAAATGTGAGCAGAAACGTTATTTTATCTTCCTTATGCTAATAGGAAACACAGTGGATCGATCTCCAGGATCGGAATTGGGTCCTTTCCCGCAAAGCAAATCCCACGCATGAACCACGCAACGGACTGACTTCTTGCTTTGTGTACCTTTCACCGCGCCACCTTTGACCAATACTATTTCTTTATTTGCTCTTCATGCAGGAGGTGAGGTAGACTTGTATCCTTTGGGTCAGGTGTTCATTGAGACAGACCAGGATGTTCGTATTCGTGAACTACTCCAATCGACCCGAGCTTCAGCAATTTCACAGCACAGTTATCGGGATTGACAGTGATGATCTTTTTCATCGCTATATATCATCCACGAAATGCGTGTCCTTGGTTTCCACCATTTCCAACCTGAGCTACCGGATCTGCCGCATTTTGCAGACTGGATTCAGAAGACCTGTGGGACGACGAAAAGAATAGTTTTAAGCGTCAGGAGCCTCCTCGCGATGACCGAGCTTGCAAAAAGAACAAAAACAGACCCATGTTCAAGCCTTCGAGGTTCGACGGCAGCTTCTCACACCCACAAGTTGGAGTTGAAGGGCAACGTCATTGCTGATATTCTTACAGTACATTGACAACTGGAGTAGACAATGGCGCGAACTGCGGCAGAAAGATCGAATGAGAGTCATTGGCCGAACAGATACCACCTAACGAAACTGCGAGAATGAAAAGACTTGGTGGAGGTATAATTAATAGATCTTGTTTGTCTACACACGACATGTCTGGTTGAAACCAGCTGTAAATTTAAATTTAAATTCCCCTAAATCCTCGCAGGTATGTAACCCCAACATCCGAAGCTATCCCATAGTCAGAAAATGCAATAGATGAAGAACTCGAGGCTAAGCCTGATGGTCATCCAATTCTTCTTGGGGATCAATATTCCTGAGGAGTTTCCTCATAAGCATCCCTTGTTGTTCAATTGTTGTGGCAAGGCTGTGAATCTGTCTGCTCAGTTCAGTTTGATTTTGAGCTAGCTTGCGGTTTGAAAGATCGCGACTTTGGCTTCGAATATCTGCCCGGCTTGTTTGAAGAGGCGTGTACGAGCCCATATTCGAGTTTTGATTTACGTCCTCCAGTGTCTGATAAAGAATAACTTCATTAGGGTTAAGCAAAGTTGCAACTGGGACACATACAGAATCTCGCGTCATCTTTTCCCAGACGAGACTGAATTCACGACCGAGGACGAAACTCGGAAGAGTAATGAGAAGCAAGCCAAAAACGAGGATCGGGATAGTGATGAGACGTCCCAAAAATGAGCGTGGGGTGATTTCGCCGTAGCCCACCGTCGTGATAGCTAGTGGGAATGCAATATGAAAATGATTTGGGAATGGTAACATAGCAAGTACTCACTGACTAATACGAACCACGCTGCGGCGGGGATGGACTGAAGATTGTCAGAAAGAAGTGAACTGAAAATCGAGGAAAGCGCACCGAGAACTGAGATGGGTCTCCATCAACATTGACAAATATCTCTAGCACCTCATCCCATGTTCCACGCTCAGCAAAGTATCTGGAATAATGCTCAGCGTGAGTGGTAAATATCGTTGCTCGTATTTGATGTTCTTACAGCAAGGTGCTGAAGATTGTAACAATCATGATGACGAAAAATCCGATTGCAAGCAGCGCATGTTGAGATCTCCGAACTGAGAGGTACATGACTTCAATGGTCCTGTATTCTGGATTAGACAAAGGGAACCAAGAACTTCAGAGCACTTGCAGTAGAATTGTATGATTATAGCGGAATGGTCTGAAAACCCGAAGCAACCTGAAGACTCGCAGTATTGAAAACCTGAAGAATACGGACTGGGAGGTATAAGAAAAAAAATACAGGGCATTTTATGGAGTAAACACACTGTATCTTGTTGCAATATCAGCTCCAAGTAATATGGTAATACAGAAAGGAGGTCGATCAGGCCGTAGAAGGCTGAGGAGAAATGTCAGTCGGCACTGAACCCTGATTGAGAGAATCATTACGCGACTTACAGAACATCCAGTAGAATAAACTTGACCATGTGTTACTCCATGCCACACATCTTGCACCATATTCCATGGTGAACAAAGCAACGATGCTTGTCTCGAGCCCAAACCAGATTCTGGTAGATATCGAATGAAAGGTTGGCACAGTTTCTAGAACGGTTATTATTGCAGATAAAATTATTAGAGATGTGCTGAACATGTGGAAGACGAATGCCGCGGGTGATGAAGTAGGTTGTTCAAGTAGTTGATACAAAGATCGCTTCCATGGTGGATGGATGGCGAGAGCATCTTCCTCCTCTGCATTTTGGGCAATAATATTCAGTGGGGATACTAGAGGCGCATGTTCCTCTGTGAAATGTGTCGGATTCTGCAGCGGCGGTGGTCTCCTCAACCTATTGAGTTCAATTGTCGATGTTGAGGCCATCAGGGAACTGTCGTTCTCGGCAAGAGCCGCGGCACTTCCGGCCCGCTGAACATGTTTGTTTTGATGAACTCGCAACCACCACAATCTTTACTGATTAACCAGATTGATTTGTATGTCTCAGATACGCTCTGTATCTAGCACTCTAGAGAGCCCTGTTGTTGCTTCGTCTGCTGTGACCCCATTCCATTTGCGTAGAAAGCCGAGAGGGCAGCCTGTAAAGCAACAAACGCGCTCCTAAGTAAAATTTGTGAAGGAGTCAGAATTAAAAAAAAGAACAAACTCAGAGGTGAGACTGGGCTAATTGTATACAACGATAACCAGGAATGAAGGTCGCACACTTTCAAGTTCCCATCATAAATCAAAACGGAATTCTACTTCGTTCCACAGCTATCCCTCCGGAATCCACCAAACCGGGATCTGGGTCAACAGTACTGAGTATGATGATTTGATGGAACCAAAATGTTGGAGACTCGGAATTATGTACAACTCCCTTTACTGAATAAAGTCTTTGAAGATACTCCGAAGGTAAGGCTAAAGTACATTTTTGCGGTTGGTCGGAGACTAACCGTCGGAGTGATGCCAGTGGCAACCCCCGGATTATTAAGCTACCAAAATCGTCGTAAGAATGATCTTGAGCATTATTTTTTATGAAGTATGTCAAAAAAGCGCACCAAGCTACAACGGAATACCAAGTCCAAGTCCAAGTCAAGGAGGCACACCACAGGCACACTGAAGAAATGGAATACAGTAGAAGATATCCCAATGGATTCAGAAGATGAATGTGAGTCAACCGATCAACGATAATCTTGCTGTACTTGATGTGTAATAGTTCATGCTGCTAAGGACAAAATTTTATTCGAACACGAACAGAACGGTAGATACTATTCCGACGACGGCGACGAAGATGAGGTATTTGCTCTAAAGGATGTGCAAGATGATTCCGAAAACGAAGAAGAATCAGACGGTCACCAAGACGAGATAGAGGAAGAGCCAAGTAGGAAGACAAAGAAGGAAAATAAATCCAAGAAAGTCAACAGGAAATCAAAGACGCAGAATAAGTCTGACGAGGAAGAAGACGATGCTGAAGAAAGTTGGGGGCAAGGAAAGTATGCCTATTACTCTTCGAATGCTGACCAGCTGGATTCGGATGACGAAGAGGGACATGAACTTGAAGAACAAGAAGCAACTCGTCTGCAGATGAAGAGCCGCCAGGAGTTGCGAGATGAGGATTTCGGATTGAATGACGAACTCGAGTTTGAGAAGAGACCAGAGACCGAGTGAGTTCATATTTCACTTTTACCCCGTTCAGTTTATTGACTCTGGATGGAAAAAGCGATATCCTAGATTCCCTACCTGAAACTATTCCACTTTCAATGGACAAGAAGTCGTTACTTCGCCATCTGGAGAAGACGAATCCCGAGTCATTGGCCCTTGCTAAAGATTGGGATGGTGTAGCTCATCAGTTACACAGGACGAGGCTGAAGATTGAAAAGTAACCTATTTTTGTCGTGGATTTGTGGATTCGTTCTCATTGGATTTGCTTTAGGTTGGAGGAAGAAAAGGCCGAGCCACTCGGTCTCGGAATGATTCATTTATACTACCGTAAGTTATTCATTCCGCCTCAAGTTTACCTTGATATACATTCTACTACAGAGACACTTTTGTCCTATTCGACGGTTCTTGCTTTCTACCTCCATATGCGGGCAAGCGCGAAGTACGCACAGCGGCCAGCTCTACTCCAATCCCATCCCATCATGGAACGTCTTTTAACCCTAAAACAGGGGTTGCAAATTTTGGAAGACCTTGATTTCGCAGCGACGGAGACCGAGGACGACGGAGATGACTACATGGACATGGACGATATTCTTGCTGATGGCGAGCAAGTTTGGCGTCTGAGTGAAGCCGGGGCCTTGGAACCGCATGAGCTTGATGACCTCCTGCAAGATGCCGAGATGCGAGTACTCCCCGAACCAAAAGCACAAAAACCACCCAAAAAGAAAAGGAAGGTCGTCGTGAGTGACACAAATCAACTCCCTACCAACTCAATATTCGATCTCGTCGAGCCCGAATTCGTATCCTCAAATTCCCTCTCATCAGATCGCCACAACATCAATAGAGCTTCCGAAGATCTGTTGGATGGTTATGGTGATCCGATGTCTTTGACAGCTGTTGATGCTGTAGACAAGAGTGCGAGAAGAAAAAATTTGAGGTTCCATACGTCGAAGATTGAGAGTGCAAGTTCTCGACGGAAGGGTGCGCGTAATCAGATGGTTGGAGGGGATGATGATATTCCGTATAGGGAGAGGAAGAAGGATAGAGATACAAGGTTGGTGAAGGAGGCTGCTAAGCGCGCTGGGAATGAAAAGGGGGAAGATTTGACCTTGGATGGTGGTGAGGAGGAGGAAGAGGAAGAGGAAAAGCATAGGGTTGGCGAAAAGAGGACACGACTTGACGACGAAGAGGATGACTATTACGAGCTTGTAAAGAAGAAGTCGAAAGATGCGAAAGAAAGACAGAAAGCAGAATATGATGAGGCCCACGGCCTTCCAAGGTAAACCCTCTGCTTTCTAAAGGTCAAAGTTCATTTTTGATTACACAATTCTTAGGGTTCCAATCGAAGAGGAATCATCTGGTCCACGCTCGCTCACACGTGCCATTCTCAAGAACAAAGGTTTGACGCCTCAACGGCCCAAAGCCGTTCGCAATCCTCGCGTGAAGAAGAGACAAAGGTTCGAAAAGGCGAAAAGGAGAGTCTCTTCGCAGAAGGCAGTGTTTAGAGGTGGGTTGTCGGAAACGAAGGGAAGGTATGAGGGTGAAAAGTCTGGGATTTCAAAGGTTGTCAAAAGTGTACGGTTAGGATAAAGTTTTCTTTCCTGATGATACCTTGAGGTGGCTCAGGGACACATTGATTGTATCCCTAGGACCTGTAAAATTCCTCTAGAGTTTGGTAAATAGATACAGACCTACTTTAGCAGATACATTAGAATATAGGGTGAAGCACAGAATGACTACCGCAACAATGAATCACGATTCAGAAGACGGAGTGACGGAGACGGTTGGATTAGCGGTCATGGAATTCACTGCGATAGACTTGGTACTTGTTGGGTCACATCGCAGTACTAGGAGGGAAGGGTAAATCTCCCCACAGTGCGTCCTACCACAGGATGACCGCCCCAGTTCCATTAGGGAATGGCTTGCTGTAAGAGCTGCGACGATCCTAGGACCTCTAAAGTGGAGTTGCGCTTCCTCTACAGGTTGATGCATAGATACAGATCTACTACGTGTACTTCAGCAAATACATTAGAATATACCAGGCTTGGGTAAAAGCATAGAATGACTACCACTTCGGCTTTCTTAGTGCCTGTTTTGCCTTTAACGTATTCTTGCCTCTTGCTCCTCTGACTTTTTGTAGTTCTCCGAACTTTTTCTTTGCGTACCGTTTAGCTTCGGCATCATCCACCAATTCATCTACAAGAGTTCGTTTACGATTAGCCCGTGTCAAGTTGTCCGAGGTGGGCGCTCCAAAGGGAGTATCTGTCGGCAAAACCGTTCCAATCTAAAAAAAGGAACTCAGTAACATGTCTTCAAAGAGAGAGATAATACTTGCAGCAAAGTGTTTTGGCAAGCCCTTGAAACCCTTCCCTTCGCCTTCGTCTTTTTTGTAGAATCGTTTGGGATCCAGTTGGTTGCGCAGACGTAAAGCCTCTACTTCGCGATACAATCTAGGCAAATCGGCCTCTGAAGGAGCGGGCATCTCGAACCAATCAGGACCAGCAGTTTTGTGTCTCAACTAAAGATCCTCAAACTCAGCACAATTGTGGATGAATCAAGAATCGCGTACTTCTTTTATTTCTTTCTTTGTGAGGGGTTTTCCTGATTTTGTTAGTTCTGGAGGAGGGATGGGTGGGGCTGGGCCGGAGAGGGACGATGAATTTTCCAGGCGTTCGATTTCGGGGTAACGGATTGAGGATGTTTTGCTGTCGGCGGGTCCTCTGAGGAAGTATGGTTTGGGCAGGGGGCCTGGGTTCAGTGAGGGGAGTGGGCTGAGTTTTTGTTATGCCCACAGCTCTAAGATAACATAGAAAAGTGGTGCGTACGGGAGTGTATCGTTTTGTAAGATTATGAGGTCTCCCTCATCATTGTCGTTGGTTATTGGGTTCTCTGTATTTATTTCGGGTGTTTCTGCCTCGGTACCAGAATTTGAATCAGAGTCTTGTGAAAGGTCCTCTATGGGTTCTGAAAAACAGAATTTCATGGATACTCCAGCCTTGTGAACGGAATAGAAGTACCTATCGCCTTTTTCTTTCCTTTGTTACTGCTGCCTGCGATGGCGGACATGTGTGTACGAGGGCAAGATTTTGATCGGACGCTTTGTAATTCCGTCCCAACAGTCAAATCTCACCACACTCGTTCAGAAAAATGCAGCGCTGTACACGAAGCCTTGCTCGATTCTCTTCATTTTCAACACATGTCCGTCTCAACCATACCACACCGTCCACTTCGCGGCCTGCACCAGAGGATTCGCAACGAACTGCCTCTTTCGGATTTCAAACCGTCCCTGAAGAAATGAAAGAGACCCTTGTTAAGAACGTTTTTGACTCTGTCGCGTCGCGGTATGACCTCATGAATGATGCGACTTCATTTGGGGTGCATAGGTTGTGGAAGGACACGTTTGTGGCCACGTTGAGGCCTGGAAGGAAGGGGCCTGTGAGGTGCATTGATGTTGCGGGTGGGACGGGTGATATTGCTTTGAGGATACTGGATTATGCGAGGGAGAGTTATGCGGACAGGGAGACGAGTGTAGATGTGGTTGATATCAATGGACAGATGTTGAAGGAAGGGGCGAAGAGGTTCAAGAAGACGATGTATTATAATAGTGAGTCGGCCATTTGGATTCTTTTTGGTTTTCGGTTTTTAATGCTAGGTTGTAGCTCCTCAGATCGGTTTCCACGAATCCAACGCACAGGATTTGGGCAGGGATAGGTTTTTGGATGGTTCTTACGATCTGTACACGATTGCGTTTGGGATTAGGAACTGTACTTCGATACCTGCCGTGCTCAAGGAGGCCCATCGTGTTCTCAAACCAGGAGGAACGTTTGCCTGCCTTGAATTCAGCCAGGTCACCAACCCTGTTCTCAGCACGTAGGTTCCTGCTCATCGGTTTCCAAATGACGCGTGCTCATCGATTTTATTATACAGGGCATATGACCAATACTCGTTCTCAGTTATCCCTCTGCTAGGGACCATCCTAGCAGGCGATAGAGAGTCGTATCAGTACCTAGTGGAGTCCATTCGAAAGTTTCCACCACAGGAAGAGTTTGCAGAATTGATTCGAGAGGCTGGGTTCACGACGGGAAAGAACGAGGACGGGGGAGCATGGACGAATCTCTGGGGAGGGATCGCTGCTATCCACACTGGAGTGAAGGTGTAATACTAATAGAATAATTACATATGCAGGAGGAGACCATCAATCAAAATTGTTTCTGATCCGGGGCGAACTCCTTCACTCACATGCCGTGACACCGAAGTGTCTCTTGTTCTTTCACGACGACCAACGACGTGGGCACTTACGACTACGCCACGCCATTCACATCGGGGAGCGTACGACAATGCAGACCAAGCAATCTACCACGCCGGTCCCAATCCTGCCTGCCTCTGCAGATCTGGTAACAACTTGGGCTTTTCTCGAGGAAGGCGTGGATCATATCATGACTAAACTCCAGACTGGCGTGTCGTATTCCAAGGTAAGGAACCGTGAAAACTTCAGAAAATCCCGCCCGCTTGTTGTGCTGATCCTCTTTTGTTCTTTTCGATAAGTACATGTCCCTGTACACAGTTGCGTACAACTATTGTACATCTTCCAAGATGCACTCGCATGTAGATCATTCGGGAATGATTGGAAGATGTGCGTCTCGTTTTTCTATACGATCGATTAGTGGTCCTTTGTCCTCTCTTTGTCGCTTTTGCCTTATTTCATAGAAGATTGCTAACTTCTGTCAACCAAAAACCGATACTTACAGCCGGCGCTAATCTGATGGGATCCGATCTGTACAACAACCTCATTCGATATTTTATCAACCATCTGAAGACCCTGCGAACCGTAAGCCTATTCGCCTTTCCGCTAATCGACTCATCTCATCATTCGTTCAACAGTCCGTAGAACCCCTTGAAGACGAGGCACTCCTCCGGTACTACTCCACGGAATGGCAACGATACACCACGGGTGCCAACTACATCAACCGACTTTTCACGTACCTCAATCGGCATTGGGTAAAGCGGGAACGCGATGAGGGTAGGAAGGCGGTATATCCCGTGTATACGGTTTGTTATTTTTTGTTTTCGACGATCGCATTGGAGTTGCTCATGGTTTTTTTTTTTTGTACGTGCTATTGAACCAATTGTCCTTCGCTTCTTGCCTTTCGTCGCCACTTTCACGAAAATCCATCACGAAAATCAACATGAATATATTCTCTAGCTCGCCCTTGTTCAATGGAAAAACAACCTTTTCATTCCCATCCAACAAAAACAGACCAAACTTGCCAGTGCAATCCTACGATTGATCGAAAACCAACGGAACGGAGACGTGATCGACCAAGGGCTTGTCAAACGCGTCGTGGACTCGTTCGTGTCTCTCGGGCTAGACGACGCGGACACGAACAAGGAATGCTTTGACATCTACCGCGAGCACTTTGAGGCTCCCTTCATCGACGCCACGGAGAAGTATTATACGCAAGAATCGGAGTCGTTCCTTGCCTCCAATACTATTTCGGATTATCTGAAAAAGGCGGAAGAGAGGTTGAAAGAGGAGGAAGATCGAGTGGATAGGTATCTGAACAGTCAGACGAGGAAGCCGCTTGTGGCGAAATGCGAGCAGGTGTTGATTAGGCAGCATGCGCAAGTGATTTGGGATAGTTTTCAAGGGTTGTTGGACTATGATCGGGAGGAGGATTTGCAGAGGATGTATAGTTTGCTGGCGAGGATACCGGAGGGATTGGAACCCCTGAGAAAGAGATTTGAGGAACATGTGAAGAAGGCTGGTTGGGCGGCTGTTGAAAAGCTTGTTGGAGGGCAGGCTTCGTCTGTAGGAGTAGGAGGAACTGGTGCTGTGGATGGCCTCGATCCGAAATTGTATGTGGATGCGTTATTGGAGGTGCACAAGAAGAACAGTGAGACTGTGACGAGGAGTTTCAGGGGCGAGGCTGGGTTTGTGGCTAGTCTCGATAAGGCGTGTAGGGAGTTTGTGAACCGGAATGCGGCGACTGGGTTAAGCAATGCGAGGAGTCCGGAGTTGTTGGCTAAGCATGCAGATCTGTTGTTGAGGAAGAGTAATAAGCTTGCGGAGGAGGACGATTTGGAGGTTGCTCTTGGACGGGTGGTGAGTTTCTTCGTTTTTTATAGCTCAATTTTTGTTAATGAAGGCTCCTTTGGTCAAGATGATTTTGTTCAAATACATTGAAGACAAAGATGTCTTTCAGACGTTTTACACGACCAAGCTTTCCAAGCGGCTCATTCACGGTGTTTCTGCGTCCGATGAGAGTGAGGCGAGTATGATTTCAAAGCTGAAGGAGGCATGTGGGTTTGAGTATACGAACAAGTTACAGAGGATGTTTACGGGTGGGATCTTCTTTCTTTCGTTTGTGGGGTATTTGCTAACGGCTTCTTTAGATATGAGTCTGAGCAAAGACCTCACAGACGCGTTCAAAACCCGGATGGAACAGAACCACGATGATTTAGACGTCTCGTTCAGCATCATGGTCCTCGGGACCAACTTTTGGCCACTCGCACCTCCTACACACGACTTTAACATCCCGTCTGAGATCCTGACTACGTACGACCGATTCCAAAAGTACTACCAAACGAAGCACTCTGGGCGGAAGCTGACCTGGTTGTGGAACTATAGCAAGAATGAGCTTCGGACGAATTATACGAACCAAAAGTATATTTTGATGACGAGTGCGTATCAGATGGGAGTGTTGGTGATGTATAATAAGAGTGAGACTTGGGGATTTGGAGAGATCAAGGAAGCGACGGGGTTGGGTGGGGAGGTGTTGAGTCAGGTTTTGGGGTTGTTGGTTAGGGCGAAGGTGTTGGTTTGTGATGATGACAATAGTGGTGGGCGAGCAGGAGGTGGAAAGGAGGATGGGCAGTACGATTTGAATCCCAATTTTCGATCGAAGAAGATTAGGGTTAATTTGAATTTGCCGATAAGGGCGGATGTGAAGGCCGAGAGTTCGGATGTGTTGAAGACGGTTGATGAGGATCGGAAGTATGTTATTCAGGCTACTATTGTCCGGTATGTGATCTCTCTAGATGTTTTTTTTTTTAATTGAGTGATTTGGATGGTAGGATAATGAAAGCTCGGAAGACGCTCAAGAACCAAGCGTTGATACAAGAGGTGATTTCGCAGATATCGCAAAGGTTTGCACCAAAGATTCCGGATATCAAGAAGGCTATCGATACGTTGTTAGAGAAGGAGTATATTGAGAGGGTGGAGGGGACGAGGGATACGTTTGCTTATGTTGCTTGAGGTTGTATGTAATTAGTATATTCATGTTTTCACTATACGATAAGATCAAAGGGAAGTTCGCACGGTGATAGTCTTCTTTATCGATCGAAGATGACAGAGGTGAACCTGCGTGATTATCTGCTGGCGGGGCTGAGGTCGAGCGGTGTTCCTGGACGGCGGAAGTTCCATCTGCATGTGCTTGTTGGAGGGGAGAGGCGGTGTGGGACGCTGTACCCGTATGCGAGTGGGCGGAAGCAGAAGGTGAGGGTTGGGGTGAGGGATGTGGTAGTTGTGCTGTCTGAGGAGACGATGAGGGGGGAGGGGGCGAGGGTGATTACCTGTGGGATTGAGGCAGCGCTGTATCGGATTCCGGAGACGTCGTCTGGGATACTGTATGTGTCCAAGGTTGATTCGACGGGGCATGGGATGAAGCCGAGTGTGACGGGGGTGCTGGTGCGTCGGTTTGTTCGGTATTTCGTGGATGAGGAGACTCGGAATGTGTACGGGGTGCGGAATATGTGGGTGCATGTGTTTGCGCGGGCGCAGGGGGAGTATCTGTTTCTGGGGAGCAAGGAATGGCGGGGGAAGCGGGTGCTGGGGGATGTGGGGCTGTGTGGGTGGTGGAAGCGGTGTCTGGGCGATGTAGGTGGGCTCGAGGGCGTGCGGAGGTGGTATGTGCTGCCCGGGCTGAGCGAGGGAGAGGCGGAGGAGGTGTTGCGGGCGACGGGCGGCGGGTGGGCGTACGGGCACCCATATGGACAGACGGAGGTGCCGCTGCCGTGTCCCGGGGAGGAGGGCTGTCTGGAGAGGATCATCCCGTGCTTCGAGGACGACCCGAAGAGCCGGTTCATGGACGAGCTCGCGAACGACGACGGCGGGGTGTTGCGGAAGCGGCGCAGGCTCGACGGGGAACAGAGGGCGCGGACGGTGGGCGTGGACGAGTTCTGGGAGCGGATGGGGTTCAGACAGGAGTGTGTCGCGGGCGCACTCACCGGGTTCTTCACGGTGCTCGCATGGGGCAGCAGCGGGGGCGGGGGCGGAGGGGCGGAGGGGATCGGGAAGCCACGGCGGGGAGAGGTGAGCGAAAGGACGGTGCAGCGGGTGGTCGGGCTGCTCAAGTCGGGCGGGATCGACTTTTCGACGGAGGAAAAGGCGGAGCGGGCGACGGAGGTGGTGGAGAGCACGGTTCGGGGCCTGTGCGAGGGCATACTGTATGCAGCGTTGAGCGGGGACAGGGAGAAGACACCGGAGCGGCGGACGGGGGTGGTGGGTGCGCTGACGCCGAACCCGTTCCCCGAGCCGGTGGCGTCGCTGGACACATATCTGGAGTGGATCTACGGCAGCACAGAGTCGGCCGGGAGTAGTACTATTATTAGCCCGACTCAGGCGCATCATGTGACCAGGTTGGTTCCACGGCGTAAACCCAAAAAATGATATTAATATTATCCAGTCTGTCATGCTCCCGTCCTTTGCACAGGCCTTTGCCAGCGACAACATGTCCACCACCCTGCCCCCCATCCGCAAGCGCACCTCCAAGCCCACTGACGACGACGCCCTCGCCGCTCCCAAGAAGAGGCGCCTCACCCACTCCCCCCATCCTCTCCGCACCGATCTCGACTCCATCAACATCCCAACCACCACCCCCGCAAAGCAGTCCAACTCCACCCCCATCTCCCCCATTGGCTTCACCGTACAGCGCGACCTCATCGATCAGGTCAGGAACGTCAAGCAGATCAGGAAGAAGCAGGAGGCCCTCATTGAGCAGCGCAGGGGCAGTCTCGGTGCCCTGGGTCCCGACGATTCCCCCTCCTCTGCAGCGAAGTCCCCATCCCAGCCCCAGATCGTCCACCAAATTCACCAGTCCCGTCAGGAGCCACCACCACCACCACAGCTGCAGCAGCTGCAGCAACAACAACAGCAGCTGCAGCAGCAACAGCAGCAACAGCAACAACAGCAACAGCAGTCGCAGTCCACCCCTCTTTCTATTTCGACTACTCCCTCCACCTCCTCTCCCCACGTACCGCCCACCCCAGGCCCTTCCTCCTCTCGTCTCCCTCCTCCACCGATTAGCTTCGCAAACAGAGCTATCAACGCAGGCAAGAAAAAGCCCGCTGATTTACTCCTGGTCAATCCACGAGATTCACCCAGCAACCACCCCACCTATCCAAGACATCTTGCTCTCCGTGGCCCCTCCTTGTCACACCCATCCGTCCAGTCTGCCCCGCCTAGCCAAAATGCCTTTTCTATTCCCATGGCCCTGCCCAGACTTCCCTCAAACCTTATCTCTGCTCCTTCTCCAGCTATTGCTGGCAGCAGGAGAGTACCGCCCACCCCTACCAGGCTCTCCATGCAATCCAACTCGGGGTCCAGTGGTGCTAGCGTGGCCAATGGCAAATCCCCCCCTGCGAGCATACCGATTGCCACTACTCTCGTCCCCCATACGCCAACCAGTCTCGCAATAAACAGGGCTGTCAATCTAGGCAATTCTCTCTTGCACCCCCCTTCCATTATCTTGTCTTCCCCACAGACCTCTGGCTCTGCCCAAGCTGCCGCAAAACAGGCCTTCCTCGCTCCGTTTGAACTCTTTTACGACGCATTGCAGGATGCGAGGCAGCTCAAGGACTGGTTGAATGAGCAACTTACCAAGACGGCCTCCTTGACGAAGAGGTGGGAGGATGAGGTTACCCGTCTCGAGAACAGAAGAAAAGCAACCGATGCGACTAATGGACTAGCTCGGGTTAAAAGAGAAGAAGTCGAACCTGACGGCCAGACCAGTTTGGGTAGTGGGCTAGACTTGAGGGAAGAACTCGAGTGGCTGAGGAGACGCGTTGAGGAGCTGGAGGGGAGGTTTGGGAGTACTGCTGTGAACCCGAGTGGGAGTGGAACGACGCTGACGGCGAGTTCATCGAGTTCGACCTCAAGTAATGAGGGGTATACCTTTCCCCCACAAAAACAACAGCAGCAGCAATACGAAATGATGCAGCGACGAGAGCATCCGCACCAGCCTACGCTTCAGCCCCTCCCGGCTATTTCACGCCGCTTATCGTTGAGCGGAAGACCAGAGTTGGAGAGGAGGCTTTCCTCGCCTGGGTGGCACCCTTCTTCTGCTTCTTCGTCTGGCACCGTTCGTGGGTCTGGTACGAGTGGTCATCGTATTGGAAAGCGAGGGTTAGATGGGGAACGTGATGACGATCGACACGGACATGAGGGTGGTCGTGCTGCGGGTGTGGGAATGAGTATGTCGAAGAGTTTGTCTGGACCTGGGACTTGTGGTACTGGGTTTTCATCCTCGGGTTTGAGGAGGAAGGCGAGGAGAGTTTCGATTTCTGGTGGTGAGAGTTTGGGAGCGGGTGCGAGTGGGAAGGACAGGGAGAGGGCTGAGAGGGAAGATAGACTGGGAGTGGAAGAAAGGCAGGGTACCGAAAGGGAGGGAGAGGGAGGTATGGACGTTGATTCTGTTGATGGGGTTAAAGAGACAGGTGGAAGTGGTGAACAAGAACGAGAACGAGAAAGGGAACAAGAGAGGGAAGCGGAGAGGGACAGGGGTAGAGAAGAAGGCAGGCGATGAGATGATGGACATTATTGGTCTGCTTGACTTCGATTTGTTTTCTTTTTTTTTTTTTTGGCGATGCTTCGACCCCGCCGTGTTGATATGCTCTGATTTCTTGCACTTTTTTTTGCTTCTCGTATTGATTAGAAAAACCACTCCAGAAACCAAAGGACCTGCTTTCTTCATCTCCTCGTCATGTCTCTTTTCTTTCTTTTTTGGTTCTCTCCTTGTACCTCCCCTTTTTCAAAACTCGTCCTGTTTCATGCACACAGCCTCCTTTACGCCAAAACGACCCCACGCTCTCTCTTTTCATTTCTTTGTACTTTTTCTCTTCAATATACCAATCATTACGTATTGGCAAATCCATTGAACACATTGGTGTCTCTTTCCAAACTTGACCGAAAGTTCTTGTTTTCGAATGTCATCAAAATCGGATGATATCTTCTTTTTTCTTGTACACTTTCGTTTTTTTTTTCGTCAAGCAAGCTTTTTTGTACTCAATTAGGCATTTATATTACTTTGCAATACATACGGCTTTGGTCTTTTAATGCCGTGACAGTTATCCATAGTGGTCACGGCTTGTGACATTTTTCGACATCAGTAATTCCACCCACATATAACGCGCAAAACATGCGCGTAACCCTCCCTCGCCTCGCGTTCCGACCTACCCTCTTTCGTTCTGCTCCAAAATATTTACGTCCCAAACCAGGAACCGCCGAGAGGTCACCCTACAGAGCACCCGACCCGCTCGTTAATAATCCGAAAGCGACGGTGACAAAGTTGGGAGGGGAAGAACAGTTGACGTTTATTCATCGACCACCGGCTAGTGCGCCTTCGCCGTATTCGCTTAGTGTTGCGCCTGCTTCGCCGTTGCTTAGGCCTAGGCCGATGAGTGTTGGTGGTGGTGCTACGACGAAGAAGGGAGGGAGACAACCTCTGCCTCAACCACAATCCCCGTCGACGACATCGTCGTCATCTCTGCTTCCTCCTGTGATTCGGTCGCATGGGGAACAAAAAGAGGAATCTCCTCGAATGTCAGATGAAGATTTAGTGCGGTTGAAATCCCTGCGTCGGTCAGATCCTGTTTTGTACACGCGGGGAAAACTAGCGGGAATGTTCAAGTGCTCGCCTACGTTTGTGGGTATGGTTGCGCCGTTGAAGAAGTCGCAGTGTAGGGCGATGCATAAGGAGTTGGAGAGGGTGCATGAGAAGGCTAGGGAGAGATGGAGTGAGAAGCATCAGATTGTTATGGGGATCAGGAAGAAGAGGAGGGAGTTGTGGTAATGGTTTGTTTAAAGGCAGTTTAATTCTCAATAACAAAACGCTAAGAATCTACCGTATCACTTATCTCTATCTTCAAATCATTTTGGAAGAACCCTGCACCGTCCGACTTCCACTGCAAAATTCCAAACCTATGGTTTACACCTTTCAAAGCTGGGAGATTCGTACACCCGCCACACCCACCCGTCTTGGGCATGGGAAACAAATACACCACTTCTTTCACTCGGGAATGAAGGAGAGCCATGCTACACATGATGCAAGGCTCGTGAGTTACGAACACCGTCTGGTCGGTTAGAAGGTAGTTTGTGCCATTTTTGAGAGTTGCTTGGTTAGGCAACGCTGGCATCTGGTGGTGGTCAGCTATTTTGCGGATTATATTGAGGATGGAATGACGGAGAGGGTGTCTTGTTGTGTTCCTGGTGTCCGAGGCTGTAAATGATGTTGATTTGGAATTGTGTATAAGAGGGTCGTAGGGTGCTGGAATATGAGCTGCAATCGGAAGCTAAAGATAATTGTTCAATTCCTCTGCTTTAGCGAATAAGAGAATGAATTAACTTGGCGTTCCTCTGAGGCTTTCATAGCTGCGTCTACGGTCCGTTGCATTGCGTCCCAAGCCCATCTTAAATTTCCTCGAGTCCAGGGTTTAGGTTCGTCTTTTCTTCGAGGGGTGTATACGGTGGGCCAGATTGCTGATTTGAGAGCTAAAGAGGTAGGGGTGAGTGCTGATGAAGCGGGGACTGAGATGATGTATGGTGGGAGGAGAGCAAGACCTTGCGTTGGATCTGGCAGTGACGGCGGTTCGATTGTATCAGCACTGGTGCAGATGAGGAAGGACGTTGAGGAGTCGTTTTGTTTGCGGATGCGTTTGAGATGACCTAGGTCGGGGGTATCGAGATTGGTTTGTTTCAGCCATCTGTGGTTGTTGGTTACATCAGCTAGTGAGAAGGTAAGTGGGGGAAATTACTTGAGGAGGGTTGACATGTGTTTGGGATCTGGGACATCGACTACCCAAGCTTTGACTGTTGGATATTGGTGAATTTGGGAAGAAAGTGATTAAGAAGGGAATGACGCAACTTGTACGGATGGACTGAGGATCCTCCTCGTCTGGTGGAGGTTTAAGCTCGGTGAAGGGTAGTGCTTTTTGAGGGATGACTTCGTTTGGGTCACCTTCAAGGTAAGGGTTTTTGATCTCTTGGTATTCCAGGGCAAGAAGTCCACTCCAACCGTCGTCTCTAACAATGGAAGGGATTGTGGAGATTGCACCGTGTTGGAAGATGGAGTCCTCGTTGATACCTTGAACTGCGGCAGGGGAAAACCATAGGTTATGTCCGCAGAAAATGCATAGCTCCTCATCCGGTTGGATGTCGCGTATTGTTGTGAATCTGATGGAATCTTTCTGTGCTTCGAGGGAGTATGATGTGTTTGGATGGTCAGAGTGGTTGAACAGGGAGCCTATGTCGTATAAATGATAAACGTTTACGAGAGGAGAGAGAAATAATACCAAAACCTAAGGCGAGAGCCGTTCGGCCGTCTTTCCACTTGAAGGTATAATGATCCCGGATCGTGTGCTTTCCTATAAGTTTATTGGGTTAAATGACTTATAGCAAAATTCATTTTTTGCGTACCATGGGATTCGTACTCATTCTGGGAAAAGAACACAGGGCTTGATTCTATGATGGTGTTTCTGGGAATAAAACGGGAGGCTGATTATGAAGTTTTGTATAAAATATGGACTGTAAAAAGGGACAAACCATATACCCCTCTTCCTTTTTCTTTCGTTGTTTTTATGATGCATCTTGCAGAGTTGAAATATACAAGTGAATCAGACTCGCTCATGGTGTCGGAGAAAGGATGACCCGGCCCGGATCGCATCAACACGCATGCCTTTCGTGGTCAAACTCACTTATGGCAAACATCTCATGGCAATTGGTCCACGCCCTCTAGCACCTCTGCTTTTCTTTGGCCTTGTGCCAATAGCGTTATGGTTCATTATCCGGCCACTACTCGACCCACTGCCTGCTATTCCTGCCCTCTACTCATGTTTTGGGCTCTCTACGTTGGCATTCTTAGCAACCTTGTATCTTGTTCCTACCCTTGGTCCGATCTTCATGAAGGCGAATCTGAAGGGAAGGGATTTGTTAAAGTCGTATAGGAACGATATAGAAATGTTAGTTGCGATTTCTATTCGAAGAATTTCAAGCTGACTTTGGCTTGTAGACCAGAAAGTATGGGCCTCGTATGCGCTTCGGTTTATATACTTTCTCTTATTTTGTTCATCCCGTTCGCCTTTTCGACACCAATTCGGGCACATGCGAATGGATATGGAAAGGGAGTACAGGAGGGGATTACGGTTGTAGAGTTTCCACATTATCAGGTTGGTTCTCTAAATTTCATCTGCTGCATTGGTGGGATGTTGATCGAGATTCCAAAGTTATCTGTCTACCTGTCGAGCATTTTGTCCATCCTGATAGCGACTCTCCTTGGATTCTTGGATGATATTTTTGATATTCGGTGGAGGCATAAGCTCCCAATTCCGATCATCGCGTCTATACCACTTTTAATGGTATACTATGCTGAGCATGGGAATACCAATGTTGTAGTTCCTCGTCCCCTGCGGTTCCTCTTGGGAAAGTTGATTGATCTTGGTATGTGTTCGTATTTCGATTGCCGTGAATAATTGTACCAATTCTCTGTTCAGGACCATTGTACTACGTGTACATGTCCTTGCTTTCCACGTTTTCAACTAACAGCATCAACATCCTGGCTGGGATCAACGGCTCAGAAGTCAGCCAAGCCTTGATCATTGCGTTTTCGGTCATTCTTAATGATTTGCTCTACCTACCCTGGCCGATCGGATTTCGTTTACCGCTTTATCTTCTTGGAAATCGGGCAGAATTAGACTTTGGTGGTGTTTGGAGTGCAGGTATGGCTTATGGTAGTCGGGAGCTGGTAGAGAGGCATTTGTTCAGTTTGTACTTTATGTTGCCCCTCGTGGCAGTTTCTTTGGGATTTTTGTATCACAATTGGTAAGGTTCTTTCTTTCTTATGCGATGTGAAATAATAACGCTTTTGTTCAGGTACCCGGCGCGAGCATTTCCTGGCGATACGCTGTGCTATGTGACTGGCATGGCTTTTGCGGTTGTTGGAATTCAGGCCCATTTCTCCAAGACGCTTCTGCTATTTTTCATGCCTCAGATATTTAACTTTGTTCTGTCCTGTCCACAGTTATTCGGTCTTGTGCCATGTCCAAGACATAGAATGCCAAAGCAAGTCCTTCACAGTTAATCCACTTTGCCTCTGAACTAAAACAAAACAGATTTGACGCGGAGACAAACTTACTTTCTCCATCTATGGCAACGTTTTCGAATCCCCCTTCGAAATATACGACGATGTTACTCCGTTTGTTGTCGTCTTTGGGACTAGTTCGGCTGTCCGTTCATCCTAGTACTCGCGAGATCAGCGAGACTACTAATTTGACGATTTTGAACGTCTTTTTGGTTCGGCTGGGATCGATGAATGAGAAGAGCCTTGTGAAGGTGCTTGTTGGGACTCAGGTACGTTATTCTCGGATTTGGTTTTTGGTCATAAACTCGAAACGTAATAATAGATTGCTGGGAGTGTTGTGGCCTTTGTTGTTAGATATGGCCTTGCATCACTCATGTATGATGGTGATAGACGTTGAAAAAATGCAAGTGTTTATC
>Ga0307517_10004456_pt1 | contig 21506 bp, 10 predicted proteins | sample 23_EM_MG_FD_194515 | JGI IMG/M metagenome (GOLD analysis project Ga0307517, IMG submission 194515) | Populus trichocarpa ectomycorrhiza microbial communities from riparian zone in the Pacific Northwest, United States - 23_EM | ecosystem: Host-associated > Plants > Roots > Unclassified | place... | reverse complement strand
TACTTTTTTTTTTTTTTTTTTTTCAAAGTATCCAATGGTCTGATCTTCAAATAAATAAATAAAATCTCTGTTTCTAACAATTAGATGTCAAAATGGCCTTCTCAATTAACAGTGATTTTATTATACGATGGTTTCTTTCATTATACCCTTTTTTACTAGTCAGTTTACATGAAAAACATCTTAATAGAAGTCCATCTCTCTCTCGCAATTGCTTAAGAAAACTAAAGCTGTTTAGAATAAAATTACATATAATTTCCTTAACTACAATGCTCGCAAAAAATAAAATAAAATTGCAAGCAATCAAGTTGTTGTCAGCACGGAGTTGATTTTAATCTGGTAGAACATGATTTTTAATTTAAAAAAATTGGTTGAATGTAAATTTCGTTTCGTTTGATTCCCAGAATGCATGCAATAAACGGTGTCTCTAGACCAATCCCTCGATATCATCAAACCAGCACGGCACTGAGGAAGCTGAATCAAAGGAACGTCAAGTAAAAGATGAGTTCATGCAAACAGAAAATCATCCTCGCTTGCAATTGTTTTTGATAACCAGTTGATGAGACAGCACGGAGTGCCGGAGTGGAGAGCACGAGTTATCATATCCCTGGAACCATGGACCAGCAATCAGTCCAGTTCGAGATAGGTTAACCACCATTATTTTTATTTTATCTTCTAAGCTGTCAGAGCACCAATGGAAACCTGCACTAATATTCAATGAGAACTTAAACAACAGTTCGTGCAAACCATCATCATAGAAGAAGTTCTTGATAATAACGCCAATCACACAAGCATTTGTTGCTTTACAATATTAAATTATTTACATGAGTTTGTTAATGGCGGACGATGCCTTTACCTTTACAGAAGATCACCTGAACTGCTCTCTCTCTCTCTCTCTTCCAATGAGGCCATTGGGACTTGACTGGGCCGTCAGATCCATGCACAAGAAATCAACGTCTACGCGGATAGGCATGATCCAGATTGTCAGATCCATAACAAAACCGGGGTATCCATTATAAGAGCCCAACAAGTCACTGAAATGGAAATCCTCAACTTTTAGATAAAAAAACACCAAGAAACATCTAATTGTGTTTATATATATATATATATATATATATATATATATATATATATATATATATATAATAGTTTATTGACCATGCTCTTGCTGCTTCTGCTTGTATAAAAAAAATTAAATGTAAAAAAATAATATCTAAATTGTTATAAATTTATTGGTAACTATTCAAAATTTAAAAATTTTAACTTGATTATTTGTTTAACCTAAATTTTAAATTAAATCATGTAAGAGTTGTTTTAATATAATCTTATTTATTGGATAAATTCAAATAAAAAGATGAATCTAATATTAATTGATAAAATTAATAAAAATATATAAAACTAAAACAAAAGAATAAAAGATAAAAAAAAAAACCTAAAAAATTAAAAATCTCATATATATTTTTAAATTATTTTAATATATTAATATAAAATATATTTTAAAAAACATCTATTATCACACCCAGCGCACACGAGAGGATCTAATGCTTCAGTTTTCATGGACAGCATGCACGTGAATCATATAGTACGATGGAAGAGAAGATAAGGGCTCTTTTTGCCCTAATCAAGTGAAGGGCTGAGAGGAGTACGATCAGAGCCCACCGCTCACATGTACCGTCATCTCTCCTTTCAATGCAATCTTTCAAGCAGGATACCGTGGCCATGAATTATGATGATTTCAGTTTTTGGCAAATAGTCGTATGCATGTCTACTCAAATCCATGGTACTAGATCTTGATCACGACAGGTTCAGAACAGTAAAAAAGAGGGAAAATTTGGTTCTGGGGGACAATTCCCACTCAAATACGAAGTATTTAAGAAGAAAATTTAAGAAGTTGAACTGGGTTATTGGCCATGGTTCATGCCTGTGACTTCCGATGTCTAAAGGAAATTTCCTTCCCTGTTTTTTTTTCCCCCAGCTTTGTTCTTATACGAACGTAGATCTTTTGAAGATGGGTCCAGTATGGTGGGTGCTTCCAGGCCCAATAAGCTTCTGCCTTTCTGCCAACACTTTGGGCCCTTTCTGCCAGGCTACAAGTCTGCACCAATTCCACAGAAGCGGTCAGATTTTACCCTTGGGTATAAAATTTGTAGTTCGTTTTCTCTACCTCTACATCTCAAGAAAGATGCCTACATAATTTTTCAATTCTCTATCTCTCCAGTAGTTATTAATTTCTTAGGTGGTTTTTCTCTCTAATCCTACTAACACATCATGGAGATGAAGTTAGAATTAACACTCCAGGAGAACCGCTCGCAGTTTTTAGCCTCTGGGATTTCTTAGTTGAAAGATCCTTGAATCAATACTATTAAAATCATATCAGACTGATCTGATCTGATTTTTTCAAGATCGTTAAAGTAATTAAACTGATCAAATCTGATTTCCTTTTCCATAGAAAATATCATGTGAATTTCGATTTAAAAAACATATATGGACAAATTCTTGACACATAAAATCACGGTATTTTTTTTTCTTGAAGATTTCCTTTTCCCACACCAACACCTCGGCTTCCTGGGCACGATTCTTGTTCCAGATTTCAATGGTCCACCATCTAGCTATCATCGTCCCGAGTGAAGAAAGTTAATGCATGTTAAAATATAGACTTTTTGCTCCCTCTTTCACACGAACCAGATTACAAAGGAATCTCTCCATGTAACATCACACAATGTGAATTCTTTTGTTTCCATGCAATTTATTTGACTCTCTTTGAGCTTTCTGCTTATTTTTTAATGAAGAAAACAATAGACAGCTGAGCCAGGATATTATATTCTGTGTACTATGTTCATTTTTCAGTGGGTTTACACTTTATACTCGGCCGATAGATAAAAGGAAGGTATATTAACTTATCCATGGTCCTACACATTAATTGCACCCAGTTCTATATATTCCTATACCGTCTCTCTCTCTCTCTCTCAAAGCTCAAAGGGTTTTCTTGCATGCATCATCTTCGTTGCTTTCAAGGCAATAAATTATGTTTGAATAGTTTCATCAAGGTCAAGGACCTTATACTAGTTCTCCATATGTGTCACTGATTACTCGACAGGGAGTTATCTTAGCTAGTAGCGGCTCTTCATGTGGAGGGCACTGCGCTTGTAATTTGTGGTTCATGCATTTTCTTTTTCTGCTTGGAGAGATCGAAGGAGCTTGGCGTACAATCTTGAATATATATGAGGAAACCTCACGTTCACATATCAGATTAATTATTGGGATTCCTGGCATGCACAGCTTGTATTTAATTTATGAAGAAACCACGTGAACCTTTACTGGTTGCCATACACACCATGTTAATTTACCCACTGAATTAATTAGCCAGTTACGCTTAAACTTTCATCAATCACCTTAATTATTTACTTTCTAGCTCCGTTTATGTGTTATTTTGAGTATCAAAATTTGAATTCTAAATAAAAATTAATTTATAAAAATAGTACAAAAATTAATCACTATAATTTACAATTTCATAGTAAATAAATTTAATATTAAAACTAACTTTCTTAAAATACTTATCTACCAATTTAATTTTTTGAGTGCCTTTAAAGAAATAAGATGAAGGGGATGAAAATAATATAAAAAATAATAATAAATCACACCATGTTTATAGTTTGTTTGAGATTGAATTGATTTATGGACAAATTATTAGATAAACTTGAACTATGCTCTCTTCTTTTTTATAAATATGAAACTTATAGTGAGAATTGCTCGAAGAGAGGAATACAATTTTAGATATATTAAATAATTTTTTTTATTAATGTAAAGAAAATTTGCCTGGCACTGGCATGGGCACCTGGTTAACTAAAATTTGATTATCAAACTTGCAAGTTCATATAACTTGCAATTTACTTCTTCTTTTTTCACCCCTTAACTGCCATAAATGTCAAAACTCTTGAACTTCCATTGACCATTCGGCTAGACTTTGCAAACCACTCTAGCCATTTTTAGCCAATGCAACCGTGGATTTGATGGCCTCCAGCTAGCTATACTGCTAGAGCCACGCAGCTAGAGAACATGCCCCTTGGCCTTGGTGCTGGCAACCCCAACTAATAGCTGAGTTTATATATTTACAAACATTATATATTTATTCATTGTTCAATAATACACAAAACATCTTTTAATGAGGAGGAGGTTATACGCTTGTAGTTTTATTTTTTATATATATATATATATACATGGATGGAAATATTTTTAACATATATATTAGAAGAAAAAATATTTTTGACAATGAAAATACAGTGAGTTATACATTATCTTCTATATAATATTAATATTAATAAAAATATAGTGAGTCTTTAAAGGATTTTTAAACATCTAAAAATATATAAAAATAGAATTTCATGAAATAAAACTCTTTCCATAGGAACCAATAGAAACCAGGTTTTTTCCTGTACTGAATCTAAAATAAATAGATCTTTCTTTTTGACCGAGTCCAAAAAAAATTGCTAGTTTTATTGAAAAGTTTGGTTCCGTTAAATCTGGACTTATTAGCCTCCATGCTCGTTCATTGTTCCAGCAAACACACAAGGTCAAAATCTCGAGCAATGATAGAACACCGCTCACTAGTTAACCTTCATTATTTGTCAATGGAGGTTTCTCGCTTTCAACTTATATCAACATTAATTTTGTTTTCTTCTTGCTTGGTCAAGAGAGAATGAGTCCCCAGAGAACTAAGTTCGATCGTAATTAATCATGAAAGGTGTTTGGAATATTGTCCCTTTTACGTCTAACTTCTCCAATCAACTGCTTAGATTTGCACCAATGAAGCTGGCATCCTACATAGGAACAATTCAGGCAAATTCAACACGGCAACTTCAAATTAATGTTTTGATCTCATAATTGAACAGCTCAAAAAGGGCGGCGCCATTGCTATTGGTAATACAAGTTAACAAGTTTGAAAACAGCTTGTGGTGGTGGTAGCAATTTCAAGGGTGACCGGCCCTGAGCTGTAAGACTTTTTCTACACTGTTTAGACTTTACTGTGTCGACTGAAAACTTTAAGAATTCTCTGGGCACGAGGCTGGTATCGTGCTTGAAACTTTATTTTAAAAGTTTTTTTTTCAAATGTTTTGAAAAAATATTAATAAAGAATAATTTATTTTGATGTTTTTCTTCAAAAAAAAAAAAGCACTAACACTTGTAAACAAAAATTACCACACTCTCTCGCGGTGGATGAAACATCGTGGCCGCTGCTGCTTCAATTGTCTCTCGGAAGAGTCCAAGGCAGGATGTGGCCCATGCACGACTAATAATGCAGTGGGCTGTGGATGATGAATACAACCACCATCAACTCCAGTTGATTTGGTTTGAAGGTGGGGGAGGCGTGGAACCCACAGGCATGTGATCATGGGTGGGGACGAGTTGAATCTGCCTAGGAGGAGGTACTTTTTGGACTCGTCGTGATCCACAGACCCAGAAAGGCGTTCACAGTGCTTTACAGGCGTTGGACCAGCTGCATGGCCATTTCCTTTCCGTTACCTTGACTTTTGATTTCCTCGTCCCTGCTCCTCTCCTCCATGGACGCCCTAACGTTGTTACTCACGTTCGACTGCATGAAATAGAAAGAACGAGCAAATTACTGCACCGTATACACCAGTTAATTGGTGTATGCTGTGCAGCCCTTGCAGTACAGAAATAATATAATCACGACAGACACGTACGGCTATATTTAGCAATTTTCTCAGTTGCTAGATTGGTTGAGAAAATTACTGTACAGAAATGTTTTAATTAATGGGTTTTTTCTTTTTCATATTAATTGTTATTTCCCCCCTTACTCCCTTTGTCCCTTGTTTTTGGCTTTTAAGAGTCCACCAAAATTAATTTTGATAAACTTTTTTCTTGTAGTTCTGTTGATAATTTTTTTTTTAAAATAAGTTTTAAAAAAGTAAAATTTACACCTTTTGTATATATTTTTATTAATTTTTTATCTACATACAAATAAGGAAAAAATTAATTAGACCTGCGTTATATATCAAAAGGGCCACTAAAAACTGGGGTAAAACCAATAGTGTAAATATTGGAAAAGATCTCTACCCTCTGGATAATCGGATCCAAACTATTCGGATCCTAATTCTTATTTTATCGAAGTATTTTATCCTTCTTCTTAAACTCGGATCCATCCAATTGAATGAAAGTCCATGTTAAAGGGGAAAGTCTAAAACGGAAGGTAATGATATCTCAGGAAATTCCAAATGGCTCAGCGCAAGGATTATATTTTAAATAGCAGGATAATTTTTTAGTTTTAATAATTTGATTTATTTATTTTTTAATTAAGGTGGTTGATATCTTATACATATAAAAGATTTTTTTTAATGGATTTAAAAACTCTCTAATACTCAAATAAGTATATATTTTTTGAGAAAATACAATAATATTTTAAAAAAATTATAAAAATAAATATATAATAGAGAATATATATCTTTATACCCCATACCTCTCACCCTTTGGTGGAGAGAAGGGTTAAAAGGTCATTATCTTTTCCGACAGCATCAAAATATATCTTACATATCAAAGGATAAAATATTTCTGACTCATAAGAGTCTCGCGGTCCAATATGAATCTTAGTAGAATTGCAAGAGCCTTTTGTACTTGGACCTAACACCCAGCTTAGCCTGAGAGTGATGAGTGTGATAACTTGCCAGATCCATATATATTTAGGCTTGGAGTCTGGTTGAATTCAAAGATATTGGGTTATCACTCTGCCTTTGATTTCTTGTTTCGAGCATTGATTTTAAGAAGAAAAAAAAAGAGTAAAAATACGTTGTTCCATTGAAAAGGAAGTTAAGATTTTTTTTAGTTAGGACTGTTTTTTTTTTTAAAAGATTGGTAAAACAACATAATTTAAAAAAGTTATAGAAAATTAACATAATTTGATACACATTTTTGGGAGTAATGACATTGCAATTGCTCATTTGTATTTGAATAAAAAGTATTATTCGTTCCATCATCCATCGTTGATGACATCTATTGTCATCGTTGAATTCAAATTGAAAAGTTGAGAGCAAAAAATGTTGATAAACTTTCATCAAGATTTTTTAAATATTATTATTATTATTATTATTATTATTTTAGTTTAACGTGGGTGTCCGGGCCAGCTTGCGGGCACCTCGACTAATCCCACGGGTCCTGAAGTTAACGACCATGTAAGCCTCCAGTGGCCATCATATAAGTAACCACATGGCTCGAACCTGAAACCACAGAGAGAATAATATTATTAATAATAATGTAATTGAACTTTCGATGAGCTTAGGTGTGGTCTCTTTCTCCCTTTCAATTTTTTTCTCCCTTTCCCTTTCCTTGGAATTTATGCCCGTTTAATTATTTTAACAATTTCTATATAATTCACTATTATAAAACATGACTTTTTACAAAAACGCTATTTCTACATATCAAGTCATTCTATTTTATCAAAACTCTTTTTTAGTCTTGTCATTGTGCAAATATTTCTTTCAAATGGTTTTGAGAAGCAGAAATACATGTTATTGAACTATCATATCAAGATTAGCTGTTTTGCCCGATGGGACTGTAAAAAGACGTAGATCTAATTCTGTTTATTAGGCAAGAAGAGGAAGATTCAACAATCCTGTTACAATGAACTCACTGTGTCTTCATTTTCCAGATTGGTAAAAGTCAATCCCATCTCCCTTGCTTGACGAATAGATAGAGATTGCATTTCCCGAGGGCTGCTATCTATCTTACTTCTTTTTTTATTGGTATTACAGTATTTTTTTAAAAAAATTGTATTTAAAAAGTTGCTTTAAAAAGAAATGAAATACAATAAGAAAGTGGATGTATTTTTTTATATATAAAATGGCCAAAGCAGTTTCCGATTTGAAGATATATTAAAAGAAAACCATTTCTGCTACCAAGTTTTGAAATAATATGGCGAAGACATTGAAGAGAAGGTAACCAGCGTTCTCGTGCCGGTTTGTTTTTGCGTTTTAAAAATATTTTTAAAAAAGTTTAAAATTTTTTTATTTTTTTAAATTAATATTTTTTGGTGTTTTCAAATTATTTTTAAATTTTTTTTTATTTTTTTAAATTAATATTTTTTGGTGTTTTTAAATTATTTTAATGTGTTGATGTTAAAAATAATTTTTAAAAATAAAAAATATATTTTTAAATAAAAAATATTTTAAAAAATAAATATATTCGAGAGAAAAAAACTGAGAAATTAATTAATTTTGAGGAGATGGGATTCGAATCCTAGGAGATACTAGGAGGTGTAAAATCCTGTATACTTGTTGTTACCACAGCGATAGCGTTAGGAATTAAAGAAAATCATTGCTCGCACGGCTCTTGGAAATCATTAGCAGGAGTCAGGGCAGCTAATAGGATGGCATTTTGAGGCCAACAGGCTATTAATTATATTAGACATTCTATAAAGTGTTGTCGTATTTTTTGGTAATGGAAAATCAGTAATGATTGCTGCTACAGTGAGTTTTTTTCAATTGTTTTCAGTTTAGTCCCTCTATTTATTTCTTTTTAAAATTGACTCCTTAACATGGCATTCATTTGAGATTCATCATGATGATTTTTTTTCATGCCTCTATATTTTGTTATTCTTTGCTTGACAAAATAATTTTTTTTTGTTTAATTTATAAAAAAAAAACTTAAAGGACCAAACTCAAAGCATGAATAAATATTAAATCCTTTTTGTGTGCTAATATTAATGACTATTTCCGCTGTTAATGATTTTTTTCGTCACTCAATTATATTTATTATCATTTAATCACTTTACATTGATTTTATTAAAGATTTAAATTTGTAGTTTGTTTTGTTTATTTATATATAGGATTCTTGTAATGTTGAGAGAGGAAATTTTAATGCTCGATTGACAATCAGTTTGATAAAATAAAATAATGCTTATGTAAAATAATCAAGTGTTAAGATATTAAAATTGAAACTAAATCAAATATAATGGAAAATGATAATGGACCGCCATGATCTAGCGGAGCGCGAGGTGAATTTTGTTGGCAAAACAAAGTCGCATGCCATTTCATTGGATGATTTGTAGCGAGATCTTCCCAATGACGTAGCGCATGTCTACGCTGGATATGCATCGTGACTCTACGTTTTGCTCCTCCTTTTTTTCCCTCTGCTCTCTCTGTTATTCAAGTTGCTCTACCAAAAATAAAAGTTTGCACGCCATTTTTGTTTTTTTTTTCAAATTTGATATTTATTTTTTTAAAATCATCTTGTTTGCTTTGGATCTTTTTTCAAAAATTAGCTATTTTTTCAATATCACATTTCAATATTAAATTAGTTAGGAATTGATCTTCGTTGTTTTTTTAAGTACGGTAATCTTGGTCTCATGACTTGAATCACAAGTCTAAAATATTAACCAAGATTTACATTTATTTTTTTTAGATCATTTTTTTACATCGATTTTATTTTTATTACATCCTTTGACACTGAGTTCATCGAAAACTGAGCTTCGTTATTTTTTCTATTTCCTCTTTGAAAATTTATCCCAATCTAATGATCCAAGTCGCGGGTTAGGCGAGTTAGAGGAGGTTAGCTCAGATCTTCTTTTTTCCAGGTAATTCTTTTAAGATTGAATTATTTTTCAACTTCAGTCATCAACATTTTGTTTGTTACAGAATTGATCTTCATTTTTGTTTTTCATCTTGTCTTCTATTAAGTTATCTCATTCACATAATTAGACTTGTGGGGATTAGCGGTCTTACATTAGTTTGCTGGTGTTTTATTTTTTAAGAGTTCTTTCTATTGATTATTTTTTTTCATCATTCTATATTTGGATTGTTGGGAATTGAGCTTTGTTATTATTATTATTTTTTGCTTTATGTGAGTTTATCTCAACCTCATGGTTGAGTCTCATATTTGTCATGCTAACTCGGATTGATTCAAGTAACTTTTTTATCCCTTTTTATTTCAATTTTGTCCTTTAGCATTGGATTATCTCTGTATTGAGCTTCATAATTTTTTTTCTCTTGGCAATCATTCTTTTTCTTGCAGGTCATCGTAATAACCGTTATTTTTAAATTCGATCAATTTACTACCCTTGCTTTTTATGATATAATTAAATAAAATCATATTATTGGATTCAGAATGGTCCATAACTCAAGTCATGGATTTCATTTTCATATATATTTAAACATGTTAGCAGTGACTTAATATTATTTTTTTATATTAAAAAAAAATCCAGCCTCGACGGCGGAGAAGTACGTGCCGTGTATTTAGATATATAAAAAATTAAAAGGTCTTATTAATTTACTGTATATCAAGACACAATTTATTGTGAATTAGAACAGTAAAAATGTTATTTTTCCCTTACTTGAAAAACTCACAACACATGATTTTATGGATATAAATGTGTTTTCATTAAAATTTATTTGTCATTGTCATGCTACTAGAGGTTAAAGAAGTCCTTCTATGTTTTACATTAACAATGTAATAACTAACATACACTTGGAAATTAAAAATAATAATTAAATAAAGCTCAGTACAAGGGTTTTTTGGTATTTTCACCTTCAAATGCACAATTAAATGATCGTATTGCCCCTGTATTTCTCATATATAAAGCTGATGGTTAGGGTTATTTGAGTATTTTCCATATGATTTTTTTTATATTGTCAACTTGAATGAGGGAAGATTAGATTTTTGAACAACTATAAAAACAATAAAAAAAAATAAAAAGTTGGTGGCGTATGTGTAACACGGGCTAACAGAGAGGAGGCGCCCACTCTATTTGGGTGGTGCGTGCAACGCCTCATGATGTTCAAATGTCATTGTCATAAATGGTGTTGGAAGTGAAGAGTTTTGCTCTACACGGTTGTTTGACGCATGTCAATAAAGGAGGTGTAGTTGATCTCCGGTGAACATTTTCTTTCTTTCTCCCTCTTTTCTCTTTTCAGACCTTGGTTTTCGTGTTGGACCAACTAAAAATCAAATATGTCATCTAATTGTTGTTTACTTCAATTTTGATCCTCATTCTTTTTATTGTTATTTGCTTTTGTTTTTAATGTTTTTTTGAAGTTTTTTATGTCTGATTTCATCATTTGACATTTTATTTTTTTTTAATTTGATCATCATTCTTTTTATTAATTCCTTTTTAATCCTTTTCAATTTCATTATTGAACATTTTATTTCGTTTATTTTTTTTTATTGAATTTTGGTCCTTATTATTTTTATTGCCATTTGTTATCCATCCTTTTAAATTTATTTAATTTTCTAATTCAGTCCCTGATTATTTTCTTTAATTTAATTTTTATATCAAGACCGGTCTCATAACTTGGGTCACTGATTTTGAAGATTATCTCGATATAACACCGGTATTTTTTAGGTTATTTTTATTATTTTTTTTAATTTTAATATCATTGGATATGGGGTCTTAAGCTTCGTCATTTGTTAAACTTTTCTTTATATGAGGTTATCGTAATCTTTTATCACTTGTTGCGGGAAAATGGAGTTAACTCAGGTTTGCTCGAGTTTTTTTTTGGTATTTTTTTAAAAATTTTATCATTTAACATTTTGTTATTGGACCTTAAACTTTGTTATTTTTTCACTTTTTTTATGTGGAGTTATCCCAGAGCGTGAGTTAGTGAATTGACTGTAGTTTTTTATAACTCTTTTATTGATTCAACTTCAATTTTTTTTTTTAGATTTGATTTTTTAAAATATTTTTTTTATTTTAATTTTATATTACGGGTCACAAATTAATCAAGTCAATTCAGTTTGACTTGATATTTTGCAACATTTTTTTTTAACATTAGATTATTAGATTTATACGTGGTTACAGCCTACAGGGTCACTTATCAGGTTCCAATCTATACTGGGATCATTGCTTCTAAAACGACAATGTCTATCAAAGTGATCTATACCAGGTGTGTTTCGAGGGCTACTGTAGCAACCTAAATTATCAAAAAACGAATCGAACGTGGGCCCGGTAAAGAAGACGGGTCGTCGATTATCTGATCAAATTACAGGATCAACAGTTGATCAACGAATCACTTATACGGTATAAATTACTGGTATTGTGTTTATTTTTTGTATTGCAACACAAATACATAAAACGTTTGGCGGCTTGGTAGGAACGTACACTACCAAGCTTTCAAATCCATTAGGAAAAAAATGCTTAAAAACTATTTATTTTTTTTCTTATCTACGGTTTACTTGCAATATCACTAGTGCATTTGGTGATGTAGTAAAAGATATTTTAAAAAATAATAATATGACGGAGGCATTAATATTCAACTTCACAGAGTTCATTCACAGAGATTTGAGAATGAATGAATGTTTCTGGGGAGATAGAAGAGGAAAGAAGCTCACTCGTTAAGGGATGAAGGATATACCTATCTCATGAAGCTAGCTCATCGTGTGAATTTTAAAGCTGTCAGAGCACACATTAAATAGGAAAAGAAGAAGAAGAAGAAGAAGAAGAAGAAGAAGCCATGCAATAGGCATTCAAACTCGAACGATTAATTGCATGGAAAATGATGAGTGTCCTGATAATTCTCAAGAAGCCGAAATCAAGCAGTCAAGGCAGACCAGTAGCGGATGCAAAACAGTTTCTTTGATAATTAATTTTATTTCTTTCAGATGGGAAATGAGCCGAGCTAAATATCCTACCAAACACAAGAAAAGAAATACTACATAGCACATCGTCCAGAATTTCTTCAATTCTTCAACAACGTTCTTTTATTTGTCCCTTTCGATTATTTATTTTCTAAATAAACACAACGAATATGGCCAGGAAAAGCAAAAAATACCTCACAATTGTTTTTGGAAAAAATAAAAACAAAAACAAGGACAAGCAGACATCATTCAATCCAACAATATCCCTCTCTCCCGATAGGAAAGATTGTCCAGAAGTAGCAATACACGAAAACAAGGTTACCATCTATCATTTCATGCATATATATATATAATCCCCCCCCCCTCGCTGTCACGTAAAACCTGCAAGGCACGTGTCAGATTATCAGTGGCGTGTACACGTAAGCTAGAGACAGACCTAAGCTCTCAGCTTTAAATGATGGCAACGCTTCCTCCCAACAGCTTCTGCTCTCTCATTTATTGCCTCTGCAGCTCATCAGCAGACCCTCCACCTCCCTTCCTCTCACCACTCAACCCCCTAGCATTCACTTCTTCCTCTCACGCCCTAAGCAACGCGTTTCCACAACCTACACCAAACTTAACAAGAGCGCGGTCGTCGTTAGACTGGCCCCGTTTGAAACGGCATTTCTTTCAAATTCTTTTTTAAAAAAATTATTTATTTTTATTTGTTTAGATTGTAGTTTTATCTTAACCTCCTAACCTAAACCAAACAAGATTGTAGGAACAGACAGCTATACTAAGGAATAAAAAACCTAAACTTGATCAAGTGTTATAAAGAGGAAGAAATATGTAAGGAGTCCGAAACAACAGAAGAGGTTATTACTAGTAAACTTCGAATATCAGATTTAATACAAAATCCCACAAGTTAACAAACATCAACAAACTGAACCAGTGTCCTTACAAGTTCAACAAAAGCATCTGACAAAAAAAAAAAAGGCAATAAAAAGGAGGATATTAAATTAATAAATATCAAAAGACCCTTTTTTTTTTCTTGAACATTTTTGTTTTTGTTTTTTGTACTGCTAATAATTCAGCCAGGGGTCGAACTTGAGTCAATACCCGAACCAGCACCCTTGCCTTGTGCCAAGGACTTTGTTTGCTGCATGCATGCCACTGCACCCAAGCAGAGCCAGTAGTCACAGTCACAGACCCATAAGTCCTCACCGCCTTGCAAGGAGTCTCCACGCGCGGTTCGTTCTTGACTCAACACCCGCAAACATCAACATCAAGACTAGTCACGTTTTTTGTTTTTCCCAGTCTTTACCACACTCATTTACCAAGGCGCGCGCTCTCTCTCCCTCCCTTTTAACACCAACCACCCTTGACACCATAAAATAAACAGATCAACACACCATGTTAAAATTAAAAACTAATGAAGACTCACTAATAGGATGAAGCTCAATCATGCAAAATATTCGGATGACGATCAGCTTTCACACTGCAGAGCTGCCTTGATCTTCTGGACAGTGCATGAAATGAGGTTGTTGACTGTCTCCACCGATTCTACCGTGAGCTTGGCTGTAGGAAGACTATTCACCAATATTTGGAACGCCACCGTCAAGAGGGACCCACTCACCCTCTCTGGGCCACCACCATTGCTATTATTATTAGCAGTTGGGCCACCGTTTGTTGTTGGGGGCCCACGTGAACCGGGCCCATCTGGTACGATAGCGAAACCTGACGGAAGAAGCGCTACGTAGGCTGAATCGCCACCATTCATCACCACGTGCATGGCCGGAATGTCAACGGGAGCGTACACTACAAGTGACCCTGCTGCATCTATGCAAGTCTCTTGCAGTATCAACATGCTACTCTGGTTAGCATTCATGGCCTGCCAAGAGAGAAGCAGTGAATCACAAGATGGTCCCCGAATTTGACTTGAATTTACATTACATGACGTTTTAACCTCTGTTTTTAGGGTGGCATCGGAGTCAAAAGGAAAAGACGAGATCAGGTTTATCACATAAAAGGTGACATGTGTTTTTTTATTTTGACTTTTTGAAGCTTACAAGTTAAAGATAGAAACTGTCCCTAAAATCTGGTCCTGTCTGTGACTCTACAGATACTTCCAAATTCCAAACTCGTCCTTTATTTATATTTCACCTTTTATATAACCACGACAAACACTAATGGGGGACCTTACACACCCCCGGACAGACACCAGACGTTTAAATTAGACTCCCCATGACATTAATGTCCAAAAAAAACATGTGCTGCCTAACATTAGATTTTTTATGGCATGTTATGGATGAAAATATTATGCAATGAAAATTCTTTTCATGACAGACAATTTGACCTGACGGTCCACAAACATGAGAGAAAAAAGAAACTTTGCAACGGATATGTAAATTATTAAATAATTGTTGAGGCAAGGGGGGGAGAGAGAAATTACGCTAGCCCGTAGGAGGGAGACACAGTTGCCATGATCTTGGCCTTTGGCAATGTGGGCCATTTCCTGCATTGGTCCGCCGTTGGAGAGGATGTCCCATTCGCTTCTGAGCCGTTCATCGCGGAGGAAATCAAAGAGTCTCTGTGGAGAAACAGGTAGCCAGACAGAGGTGGCAGCGCTCAAAACAATGCCTGGTGGCTCACCAGGATCATCAACGCTCTTTCTGGTCATAACCCTAACATCTTCATCGACATTTCCTGCATTTAGCTTGTTCCATTTGTGCACTGTTGAGGCACAAACCCCGGCACAGAAGTTAGCCGTCATTCTTTGCGCCAGCTTCAGCATGCTTCGGCGACCACTTGCAGTTATAGCTACATCAACACCTTCCATGTCAACGACGGTTCTTTTGGCAAGTTAAAGGATGCCACAAATTGTTTAGGAAATTAAAATCAATATTAACCTGTGTGGTCTCGACTGGGTACATTAGAGGACATGAGAATGGCTAGGCACTCGCTTTGGCGTTGGAGAGTGGCTATCCATCGTTGGGCCCCAAAGCCCATGCCGGAACTTATCAACGGCCGATAGAGCTGGTGTGTTTGGCTTTCATCATATTCTGCATGCTCAATCCATGTAACCTGCATTTTAGTAGTTTTTGTTAGTTATGGGGTTGATTGCACCAACTTCTCAGTTGGAAAAAAATTATATTCATAATTTGCTTATTGATTGCTACATGAGAACTGATTGCCTCTCTCTATTATTCAGCAAAAAGATCATCTTCTTTTTCCCGTAGCTAATGATTAGGAATTTAAGCCACACAAATAAAAGATCAAATGCCAGTTCCATCAGTCAGACTCCGAAGACGATTAAACAAACTGAAACAGTATGTAGTAGGTTCTAGCACACTATAAAGTATAAACCTTCCTCGGGGCCATTTTATTATATTATAATACAAACATATATTATGTCAATGGATAACACTTTCAAAGAAAGAAAGAAAGAAATGAAGGGTGACAATTTTTATAATGTCATTCACAAACTATTTTTCCATATTAAAATAGAAGGGAAATCCAGGGAAAGGGCTTTAGGTTGGGCTCAAATAAAGAAATGGAATCAAGTAGTGCTGGCATAAAGTAATGAAATAGAAATTTTTTTTGCAAGATTTGAGGGAACAAAGTACACCGTAGAAGATGACATCGATATGCGTGTACTATTGTCTATATCAGCTTGGATACTCGAATGGAAACAAAGTAGTCAGTCTCGGGCTTTGACAATTAGGTCTCTTCATTTAGTTAAAAAAGGAAAGAAAATCATAAGGCTGGAACCAGGTCATATGCTGTAACATGATTAAATATAAGACAAAGAAGATAACCAAGAGTACATCAAAGATGGGATCATTGGAATAGAAGCATCAAATATATTGTTTATTCAACCGAAGTTGAGGGTAACTAGGCATTTACTAATGAAGGATATGAAATCAATGTGTCCAAGACACCAGAATTCAAGTAATGGGGCTTCTATTTGATAAAATAAATGGTGTGATCTCGATCTGCTGCTGTACCATAACAATCTTTTAATTGATTAAGCAACCCTAGTTGTTGAAACTTGAGATTTAAACAGTAATTTGACATCAAAGACAATATTATACGACTCTAGGAAGGTTCAGACAGTGACAGTGTGGGGATAACAGTGAGTATTCACTAGGCAAACAAGACTCTTTGATGCGTGAGCTCTCTAAGCGGCTTGGGAATGCAAATGCTCATGATTTTTGACCTGGTGTTTTACCACAAAATTAAATGCTCTCAAATGAAACTACACTGTTGCAATTACTTCACCAAACTCATTAAAGACTAAAGGCGCAGAACACCCACCTGGATAAACACAATAAATTTAAAGAAAAAACAGGTACCATCTGGGCATGCTAGAAACCAAAATGTACAATAGTTTTTATATTATTACCTTAGAGTACCCATTGGGCATATCTTGCACCACACAGCCAGAAGGAAGCCTCCTACAGTTCACGAATGTCGGTGGCGCACCAGAAGTTTCTCTGATGGTATCGACGGACACATCAACAACAGCCCAAACCCCCTCGGCGTGCTGCTTGCAAAATCGGAGAAAATTGACCTCACGAACAGGAACCAAAGGGGATAAGACTTGGAGCTCCGCGTGCATCTAAGAATGTTTAATTTAGCATTAAACAAACAGCTAAACTGGTTGCTAGCAAAAGACCACATAAAAGAGTAGAGATGTTGATAACAGCAGTAGAATAAAAGACGAGTAGCTTACCAATTGAAGTGAACCATTTCTAGTTCCCCCCATTCCATTGGCTATCACATCAGTTGTAGAGGTCCTGGCAATCACGCAAGGAAACATTTCTGCCCATCGGTTCTAGTAAACAGAAAGCAAAACAAAAATTAATTTCCAGTGACATTAAAAATGTGTATCCTCACAATCCAACAAAAAAATCAAGTTTTAGTTTATCATGAAAAAGGACACTAATAATGAGAGATTTGGAATAACTCACTGAATCCATCAGTGTCTCAACTAGGGCCAAACTGTTGATGATTACCATCCCAGTCTCTCTCGAAGCCTCACTAACAAAGCCACTAGGCTTCATTCCAATGCAAGGAGTGATAGTTCTCAAGTACTCCTCATGGTTCAATATTTCCCTACCACCATCGAAGCTCCTGATCCAAAGAGGCTCATCAGTCTGAGCCATCTTAACCAATTCATCCATGGCAGCCAAAGCCAACTCCAAGAACATGGATCTCTCCAGTGATCTACCAATCCCAGTAACACCAGTTGTCGCTGGTCTAGTTTGAGTTAGTACAGGCAAAGCACCAGAAATCCCACCTACAAAATCAGGTCCCAAAGGCAATGTTGTAGCTACAGTGCTTAAACCAGCAAAACCATTACTACCAACACCAAGCTCCAAGCTTGAATTTGGCATCGGAGGGCCAAGTGAAGAAGCCAACGAAGATATGGGGCGACCTAAGAACTTGCCAGCAAGCGCACAAACTCGATCTAGTTCATCTTTTAACCTAGCATTCTCAATCCTCAGATGCTGTTCTTCAAGTGAAATATCACCAATTATTGCAGGACCACCACAGTTTGAGCACATTGGATTTCTCATAGCATCTCTTATGGACATGTTTTCCGCTCGAAGCTTGTCGTTCTCTTGCCTGAGTAATGAGTTCTCATGGCGCTCCAATTGAGTCTGTTGCAGCAAACAAGCAGATAACTTCGACTTTCGATCCGTAAAATTCCAACCCAAAAAGGAAAAACATCTACGGATTGTTAATTATCGTTCATTACCTTCATTTGGGTTCGACGATTTTGAAACCAGAACTTCACTTGCCTGGTCTCCAAGCACAGCCTTCTACTAAGCTCCAATCTTTGTTTCTCATCAGGATGAGGACACTCCTTAAACAAACTGTATAACAAACAAAAGCAACAGCATAACACAATCTCTGAATATCACTCAAAAAATCTTGTTGATAGTGCAAATTTGTGATAGATATCATACGCTTCAAGTTCTTGGATTTGTTGTGGAGTGTGTCGGTGGTATCTCTTTTTTCTTGGAGGATTATCAGCTGCATCTTGGTCATCACCAGAAGCACCATCCATGTTATCACTACCAGATCTGCTCTCATGTTCTTCTTCTCGGCTTCTCCTACCCACACTTGTCTCAAAGTTCTCAGACATTCTAGTTATATCTCCTTGACCATCTATGTTTGGTTGTTGCTGATCAAGACAATTAAACAAAACACAAGCAAGAGCATAAAAGTTAAAGACTTCAACAAACAAACAGCCCCATATCACCAGGTAGCCTAAAAAAAAACAAAGAGAAAGAAGAAGATAAGTACAAGAGCCAGTGAGAGTCCAGGAGAGTTGAACATGGATTTAGTGATAGAAGGAGAGACAAGGCGAGGCTGAACTATTGCACCAGTGGGCATGTTGTTGTTGTTATAAGGTATATCAGCCACAATTCTTGCGCCACCACCACCAGGACTAGTGTTTTCAAGAAAACCCCCAAAACTCATTAAAGCTTACGCCCTTTTTTTTGTTTAATCTATTTTTACACCAGACTCAACCCCTTTTTTCTAGATTGACAAGTAGCACTGAATAACGAAGTTTGAATCTTGAAATTGTCATTCAAAAACCAAACCCCAGATGGCCAAACAAGAAATCCTGAACTGGGTCTCTCTCAGAGAAAATAAAAAAGGAAAACTTTTTTCAGAAGAAAAGAGAAGAGGATAGAGAGGTAGAGGAGACAGAAGGATAATATATCTATCCAAATGTCTCCAGCTCCCTCTCTCTACTGAAAAACTGAGAGAAAGAAAGAGAAAGAAGGCAAGCAAACCCTTTTTATAATCTTCTTTACTGCTTGGCACTTCCTTCTCTATCCCTCTCTCTCCCTCTAAAAAACCTTAAGTTTCAGTCCAAAACTCAAACATTCAAAGGCCTTAAATTGTGTTGAAAAAACTTCAGGGAACCCTAGTTTGAGCCAAGAAAAAAGTAATAATATCTCGTTCTTTGCATGCTTGCCTCACACTCGGTGAGAAGAGGATTCAAAGAGAACCAACAAGAGAAAAGATAAAAAAAATTAAGCAAACAAGAAGAAAACGAAAGGCCCTAAAAGAGATTTTGTACAGACAAGAAAAAGGAGAGAGAAGTGAGTGAACCCCCACAAAAAAATATATAAAAAAGGGTGAAGATAAATTGAAATTATGTGGACTGTTCGAAGCCTTACAAAATACTGATTAACCTCCAAAAAGGTCGGTTGACTCTCTTTTCTCTTTTTCCCTCTGTGAATCAGTAACAACAGTTAAATATTTCTGATTCTCTGTTTTGGATTCTTTTACCCTTTTAGAGGAGAGCGTAAGAGGGAAAAGTAAAAGCAAATTATTTTCACAGAGGACTCTTGAATTTTTTATTTTTTTTTTCTTGATTTCGTGTTGCCCTTTGGAGATTTTTTCTTTTTCCTTTTCTTTTTTGGGCTCTTCGTGTACATAGGGATCTGTATAGATACTCCATATGTCTGCTGAAGATGTCATGTGGCTGCTGGAAGTGTATTTTTTTCATTTACTTGATGAATATATGTACAGTGATTAGGAAACCCTAGTGTATGGATTCGAAACCAATATAGTAACAGTATTTATACACAATACATCGAACCCTACTTGAGTAAACATCTCAGTTTTTTAGGGCTTTGAATTTTTATTTGCAGCGTGTGCTCTTCGAACAGTTTAACAGTGTGGGTTTGATAATTTTGAAATGCAGGGGTTACTGTTGGGACGATTTGCTTTTGAAATCCTGTAATTCTAACATCAAATGGATAATAATTTCATACTGATCCTTGTTCTAACTCCAATAAGTTGATTTGGGTGATTAATTGAGTGAAATATTTTATTTTATTTTTTGGCTCAGCAACAATCATGCAATTCCATGGGCATACAGCGTATTCCAATTTTTATTTCATTTTATGGTTACGAAGGAGTGATTCCCGTGCAATTTTTTTTTTCTATTTGGATACAATCATGTTATTTTTTTTTATACTGAATGTGCGTATCTAATTTATATGAATCCAGCAAGCTAATAACATCATCTTATAATAACTTTCAAAATAAAAAATAGTTCATTTATCATATTTTGATTAAGATACATGAAATAAATACGCATATCATTAAAAATGGTAAATTCTGATGCATCCAAAAGCTACGTAGAATAGTAAGAGCACAAGATCGCAAGAAATAAAAGACCTCGAAGATTTAATGAGCGAAAAAAAATTGCAAGTTTGAATTTTAAATTCATAATTTTATTCTTGAAATTAAAATATACGATAATTGTCTCCTTAAAAAGTTTACAAGACCTTTAAATAGGCCACAAAACCCTACATCCACTACAAAACAACTAGTAATCCGAAAACCTTAAGAAAGTAAGCATAAATTCCAAATTAAAATAAAATCCAAAACAACATAGAAAAAATAATAAAAACTACTAAATCACGAGCATCGATCTTCGGAATGCAATTACTGCCTAAAGAAATCTTCTCATAGAATAGCTTGTAAAAATCCAAGCCAAATCCAATGGTTGGATCTCTCGTTGTCACAATTTTAAAGAGTTAACCAGTCCTAGCTGTTCCATACCTTTTTCCTGCACCTAAACGCATTTGTCAGGCTATCTACATGATCTATCTAGATCAAATCTTCATCTATTAATGTTAGGGCTGAGCATTTTCGGTTCGATCCGGTTTTGGACTAAAATAAACAACCAAACCGAATTTTATTTTTTTAGTTTTTGAACCGAACCGAACCGAAAACTGGTTCAAACCGATTAATTTCGATTCGGTTCGGTTTTTCCCCTTCCAAACCAGTTCAAACCGAAATTATGATGCTCAAGCTAATTTCAGATTCAATCCACTCCTTCTCCAGGGAATGTTACAAGGCCTACCAATTGCAAACAAATAGAAAGCATTAAAGCAATTCCCAGCATCATGCAT
>Ga0307517_10004455_pt1 | contig 21509 bp, 8 predicted proteins | sample 23_EM_MG_FD_194515 | JGI IMG/M metagenome (GOLD analysis project Ga0307517, IMG submission 194515) | Populus trichocarpa ectomycorrhiza microbial communities from riparian zone in the Pacific Northwest, United States - 23_EM | ecosystem: Host-associated > Plants > Roots > Unclassified | place... | reverse complement strand
ATTCTCATTCAACTTTTTAATTTGTAAGATTTGTTCCTCATTATTTTAATAAACTTGAGAAAAATAAAACATTAATAAGTTATTTTCCAGCTTATTTTCCATGACATAACTAAACACTGGAAACTGTTTTCCAACTTATTTTCCATTACTCTACCAAACATCAGAAAATAATTCACTTTCTCGGAATTTACTTTCCAAAAAAGAACTACTTTCCAGCAAATAAACGGGGCCTTAAATTTAATTTGAAGTAGCTAGGTCACTTTGGTTTTCTTGTTTACTATATGTTACGTAAACAATATGTTGTTATGGACAAAATTGATCCAAGTCAATGCCTCCGGTACTTATTATCTGCTAATAAATAAAATGCGAGTTGAAAAAGGAGATAATGAAATCATATATGAAAGAAAAAATTGTGAAAATGAAGGCTTTAGTTTCTATAATTTCAGTTTAACATTAATTGCCAATTTAAGTCAACAGGAATCTCGAAGATTTTAATTTTATATATAGTACTTACTAGAACAGATGCATGTACGTACGCATGCAACTTATTTTCTTCCTGGAGAACGAGTCGCGCGCATCGGCATGGCAACCATTGAGAAAATATCTACACATTAAACTCTAGACCGACCAATCGGGATATATAGCTTCAAATGCAGAAATTGATATTGTTTCGAGTCCCTGTCTCATACGTAAATTCAAGTATTAGGTAAATAATCTATCTTGCTATCACTCTTGCTTTGGCACATATAATTATGGCAGTATATTGAAGTTAATAAAGAATATAAGCTTGTTGTTACACGCCTCGTCAATGTCTTTTATTACACGAATAACCTTAAATATTTATGATTTATCATGGGTATAAATAAATTGAGATAGAGTCATAAGATGATGGAATCATGCATGAGACGTTAGATAAAACTGTTTGGGCAAGAAAACAAATAAAGAGCTTGGTCAATGTCTTTCATTATATAATATGTTTTTTATTTTTTATTTTTCTTTGTGTAATAATATTATATAGATTAACTTAGGCTTGGTCAATGTCTTTCATTATATAATAACATATAGATTAACTTGGGATAATTTTTTTTTTTTCACTTATAAACTACCGACATGAAAATTATAGAATCCTAAAAATAATGTAGCCGTTCCTTTCTACAATTTACTTCAATTTCCTTATTTTGATTTAAAATTGTGGCTGAGGAAGGGTGGTAGGTGAGTGTTTACTGTCTTGTTCTTTATGTTTTTGCTGAGATGGTTTGCTTGACTGTTGATACGCTGGTAACATCATCTAGGTCCCTTGAAGATTCAGGTAAGCAAGATTATATAAAGAAGTAGGTAAGACTCGTCACTATATATGTTTGAATAAAAATAAAATAACTAGATCTTTACATAAATTAATGGTGGTTTATATATATCAATTACATACCCAAAACAAATTATGGCAATGTGTTTTACATTTTGTTTCGGAAGTGTTTTTGAAAAAGTTTGTAAATTTTTTATTTACTTTACTTTAAATTAATTTTTTTATATTTTTAAATTATTTTGATATGCTTGTATTAAAAATAATTTTTTAAAAAATAAAAAAATATGTTCAAAGAAAAATTCACTACTGCAATTTTAAAATTACGTCTATATATGGTGAAATTTTGAAGCCAAAACAACGTGTTTCCCCCAACATATTAAAGTGGAGTGGCGACTTTTCACTCAACTTGTAATTAATTCAACAGTTCCTATAAATAGGATTATAGCTAATTGTGTGTTTAATAAAGTGATTTTTTAAAATATTTTTAATAAAAAAAGTATATCAATTTTTTTTTTAATTCTTAACATTAACACATTAAAAATATTTAAAAATAAATTAATTTAATATTTCTTTAAAAACAAACACTTTAAAAAAAAGGTTGAAACATGAAAACAAACACTCGTAAATAGCTAAAATAGATTCGCTTCCCAAATAACAAAGGATTTTTTAATAATCTTTCATTCAAATCCCTAAACTTATAAAATAGTCAATATATTATGCTGAATGCATTGAACTACTCCGAGTCGCAGGTGCATTTAACATTTTGTTTAAGAGGTTGTGCTCCGGCCCGGTACAAAATTAATTGAAAGGGTATCCTCCATAAAATAAATCTCCTTTGTTTTTTAGTTCTCATCTCATCTCTCTTGGAGTAACGCATTCTCTCTAACTCTGCTATTTTCTAATTATTTTAAAAAAAATGTTAATTTATCAAAAACATTTTAACGGCAGCACTACCAACGCAGATATCAATGGAGATCAGATTCAAATTATTCTTTGAAGATGTGGAACCGGTCAATATGGCCTCTTTTCAACGATCAAACTTTCCGTCCAAATTTAGTAACCATTTATATTTTACGTGTACGCCATTGGATCTGTCATGATCGTCGGCCCTTGAATAAATGCCGGTTCCTCCACTGCAACCACAACTGGACATGGAGCATCCGTGTACGGTGTTCTGGTCACGATCCAGCAAAGTGGGAGTTGAAGACTCTGTTTATTCATGGCAATGACCGAACGTCACTACCCGATCAAGAATTCTAAGAGCGGCGATTTCACATTAGTGCTGCAGCTTTTACTTTATTTAGTTTTTTGAAAATTCTAAATGTTGAAAAAATCACACACACGTTCATGACCTAACAGACAGGGCAGCAATATGATGGTGTTGCTGTTTTGTTTTTTTTTTCTTATGTCTCCCCAAACCGATATCACAAAAGAAACACCTGGTAATAAAAAGCCTGTTCTTTGTATCCTTATACCACAAATTAATTTTTTTTAATATATAAATATTTAATTCAGCATTAAAGAACAAGTCTTTTTTTAAAGAAAAACTAATCCCCAAAAGGTAAAAAATCAATTTGTCTTAAATAAACATTTTTTTTATAAATATAGAGGCTAATGCTATGGGTTTCCCCTTCTCAGCATTCTCTTTAAAGCAATTACATAACAAAAATAATTTATTAAGTATAATAGTTACGTGAATCAAATAGTAAAGATTTGATTTATTTTTTTATTTTAGAGTCCAACCCACCAACGTCTAGATTGGAAATTGACCGATGGAAATAGGTAGAAGTCAGAAGATGAGAGAGCATATATAGTGACATCTATGTTGAGATTTCTCCTCTTTTTTTTCCATTAGTTCTAGCGGTGTGGTCATGTTTATATTTATTTTAAATTATTTTTTTAATATTTTTAAATTATTTTAATATGCTAATGTTAAAAATATTGAATTTTTTGTCATCTCATTTTTCTCACCAAAACGATTTTATTTTAAGAGTTTTGGGTGCTCAGCAGTCAGCATTCCTAGCTAGCTCACAATAGGATTAATTGTAGTATTAATTAATTTGGTGGTGATTATTAATTATCTGAAATATGCTAAGGGTAATATTTAATTTTTACACTAGAAAATTGGCCCGATTGTTTTTTTTTAGAAGAAATAATACAAACCACAGCTTATTGGCACGAAATCTATTACTTAGAATAAAATGTGGATGAAAGAGTAATTATAACTGTTGAACAACATTCAATGTTTTACAAGTGTACGAATTTGCGTGTGGAAACACTATCTGGAAAGCACATGTAAAGAGACTGCATGGGTAGGAAGATGTATGCCTCGATCGAGCAATCCTCCATGATTTTTTAGTGCCAATCTTGCTTTTAGTACGATATATAGGGTCCCAAATCATCATTGTGGCAAACAGTGACCTAAGAACCTCCTCTATATCGCAGTGTAAAGCTGATATTTTCCATGCTATCAACGTTTCTTTTAGCTGTAGCTTCAGAGAATGCAATTGGAATAAATTAAAGATGTTGTGAAACTGAATCGATTTAAATGAATTCTCTCGTGATTGTTCTCTAACTATCTAAACAGTGACACTTAATTAAAAGATAGAAAAATAAGATCATAACGTACAAAAGATGTGTAGAATTCAATCGAGAGAAAGAACCAGGCAGCATGCTAATCAAAAGGCTAAAAGCGTCTTACCAATGCTTTAGAGATTGAGTTATTTTATTTTTATTATTATTAATATGAATGTCCGGATTAATTTATTTTGACTAATTTTAATTTTAAAATTAATAATTCTAGAATTCTAGAAGCTCTAAAATTTATAAAATTCAAATTGATAACCTGTAAAAATCAAATCTAAGATCAACCTGACTAGTTATTTTAAGAATGAGTCATGTCTTGATTTTGTGTTTGATGGCCATTGGAATGAGCACAAGGCAATGTCACGTTCTTCATCTCGAATGGTTTTGTCTCTTGCGTCTTTCTAGATTACTTAACCTACCACCGCCTTCTTTGTCTGTCTCAAACATGACCACCAACCATGGTCCTTAAGATACTGTAATCAATCGCTATGTTGGTAATTAATTTTCATGATTAATTATTTATTGGCCATCTTTATTTCTCTTTCAACTTCCCATTTGCCCGTTTTGGAAGGAAATGGCACCAATAACATAATTGAAAACGTATGTGAAGCTCGGAAACAGTGCTGGTACGTATATATAGAAGTGAAAATTATGCACAATCTCTTATTATACCGCTGAAAAAGGTGGATTGATGAATTGTAGCATGTGATAATCCAGATCACACAGACATCATCTCTTAAATGGGCAGTCGAAAAGGCAAAAGTTGTAACTTCTTGTGAAGAAGAGGATAAAAAATAGTTGAAATGAAAGGTTTCGGTTGAAGACCTTGACTGCAGCCCTATGTTGATTATTGTCTACTTCACTTAATTACATTATGGACGGGGATTCCTCCTCTCCTGATCTCATTTTCCACTGCATCTGATAGGTTTAGCGAAGCTGCCATGAATACCAACAAGGATCGATCGATCAACTAGGGCTAAATCATCATTTTGTGATGTGATATGGCAACCGCTGGGTTGTTCAGTAGCTTCTGCTGGTCCAATAAAATCTCAAGGAGTTCTTACAACAATTCAGTCTTGTAATCAATATTAAAATTCACTTCCATTGTGTAATGATGTGCCTTGAAGCTTTGATCAAGGTGGCTTTCACATTGATGTATACATAATTCGCTGTAAACAGAGACGAGTGTTGAGATATCACACCCTACGTACAACATGACGTTACTGTGATGCCAATGTTTGCAACCTAACTATATTATATATATCATGGATATTAAGTATAATTATCGATCTTTCAGTACTGAATATCCTGCCACAAAGATCATATATATATATATATATATATATATATATATATCGTCTTTCTTTTTTCATGGTTTTTAAGTTAATTTTCTCATATCAAAACTAATCAAGTTATCATCTATATTTATATTATTCTTTAACACATCCCCTCAAGTGAAGATTTATATTATTTTCTAACACACTTTCTCAAGTGAAAGCCCTTTAAATAAATAGAGATAATGAAATTCGAACTCGTAATCATTTGGTCATTAAGGCTCTTATACCATGATTAAGGCTCTTATACCATGTTTAAGAACCAATTCAACTCAAAAATTTAAGTTATTAGGTAAGGTCCCAAAATATAATTTATATAATTTTTTAACAATTAGAATATTATTTATAAAAAAATTTACTATTTTTTACAATCTTTATCTCTTACCATTAACTAAACTTACTTTCATGAAATGTTTCACAGGCTCCTTTTCTAGTTTGTTGTGAAAGTTTGGCGTTTAAATCTATAAATCTCATGCTTTATTAAAATTAATAATATATCTTAAATTTAATTAAATCTTATAATTAAGAAAAATAATTTAATTAACTTGCATATATTTAACCATAATATTGAATGGTAGAATGAAACCATCAATGGTTCCAATGTCTTACCACGAAAATGACTTGTAAAGGTTATAATTATACTTAATGTTATCAAGCAATAATAATAAGGTCGGGCATCAAAATCTCTCAAAGATCACAAGCTAGTACTTGCATGGGACCTCATGTATACACAAAGTAAGAGTCACATTGCATGAGTGCGTGGCCGATTTAGATATTAATTAATTATGCTATAATTATAAAGGATAACACCGAGTAAACAACAAAATTAATTTACGCAATACTAAGTATTTGGAAATTTGTTGAAGGAGGTGGTTGGCTCCATAGCAATACTAGGTAAGAAATTTAATTGCAAGCATTTAAGAAAATGAAAGATAGCACATATGACAACTACTAGGTTAATTATGATCATTCTCTCTTTTTATTATTATTATTATTAGGATTTTAATGAAAATTAACATAAAATGTTTAGGCTAATAATTCTTAAGAAAAGAGAACCTTGAAAATTTATATACCTTGGCCTAGCTAGAATCATGCATCAACTAATTCTCTTCTCTTCTTTTTTTTTTTATGAGAGGGAAACTTGCATTTTGTTTTCACAAATAATAATGCATAGTGCTCGGAATATTGCTTGTTGGAGACACAATCTTAAAATTGTGATAGGTCATAAAACTCACTCAGATATTCATGGTTTAAAAGGAGTTCATATTTTTGGGAATACAAGCATATGATCACATGGCTCAATGCTCTTCTAGAATGGAGATCATCGATCTAGAAATCTAAAAGCTAAGATGGCCTAACAAATCCAACACACTCACCATTATATTGGACCCGATGTGTCCATAAAGTTCAACAATAAAACCCATAGCGAGGAAAGCTTTGGTAGAGCTTGTTGTCCGGCCACTCGGTTTTTATCCCCATGTAGTTTAAAAGTAAAGAAAATAAACACATTAATCATCGATCCTATGTTATTTTTATTGACACACTTACATGAGTTCAAGGTTATATAAATATATATATAGCTTTGAACAATCAAGGTACGTAGTGCATCTTCCTCTCTTTCAAAATCTTAATCTCCATAGAAAAACTACATCTTCCTTTCTAAGCTTTGCTCTTTAAGTTTTACTCTATAACTAGACATAATACAACCATCTAAAGCTCGTTTTCCCAACCACTAGTGTTAACTTGAGTGTGGAAGGTTTTTTTCAAACCCCCAAAAGACTTGTTAATTTTGCAGATTTTTCAATGTTTAAGTCCAGTCCTTTACGCATTGAAGCACATCATAACTTTGAAAAACAACTTTAAGAAGATCATAATCTTTGTGAAGTTTTCAACAACCTGATCGACAACCGAGACCTTGTCCTATTAAAATTAATGTGTATATTTAGACAACATAAAACTGGCTGAGGAGGTCTAGCAGCTCGTTCTAATATGACGACGGTCTCTTTTTTTTTATAATCATCGAGAGAATATGACGACGGTCTTGATGTCCTTAACTGTAGATTTCTTAATTAGAGACGCGTATATTTAGAATAAACAACAAAAGAGATGTTCGGGTCAGGACCAATCGAAGTTGTTATCATGCAAATCAAGCTAGCTTGTTCAAGGTTCGGAATATGCATGGCTCGTTTCAACAGTATTTACATACCTTTTCTTTTCTTTCTTCGGTTTTTTTTTTTTTTTTGTTAATTAAAATGTGTTAGTTGGGGGGGCGAGAGAGGAGAAAAATTGAGCTCTGGTGGACTAAACCAACATCATGAGGCACGTGTAATTTTCACCAATATCACAAGGGGTCTTCATGGCAATTATGAGATGAAGAAATTAGATTCACATACAATCCACAAGCAGTATATTTGTCACATTTTACCCTTCAAATTGTAATATGCTCTATTGACTGACCAATTCAATCCATAGTTCACAAGTGTTAATTAGTGCTTCAATACAGGCAAAACGCGTGCTTTCCATCATCAATAATAAATAAATAAATAAATAGTATTAATTATGGTCAAATAAGTTCGAATTAATTATTATTAGCACTATATATATATATATATATATATATTTATATATATTTCTTTTTGCGTTTTATGAAAGTCATTATTTTCTACATTTAATTACTATACTTTTTTTATATATAGAAAACATGTCACTGCAATTATGTGCACGCTAATATACAGATAGGGATTGAAATATATAGAATGAATTATTATTTTTAATATATAGGGTTTGAATGTGTATTCAAATTAATATCCAAATCCATATAATTATGCAAGTCTGGACAGTGATATTATATACTACGTACTCAAGTTGAGATATAATATAGAGAATTTAGTCTATCCTTATCTGTGAGAAACAGATCAGAAACACATGGGAATTTTTCAATGATCAGCTGTCATTATATTTGATATGGGTATTGTAGTTTTTAAAAACTGGTTTAATGAATTCAATACAATTATGAGATATTGTCTATTAAATTAATCATCCACTTTTATATATTATCTCTTAATTACGATGTAAACTAGCTTTTATAATTGATGAGTTCAAGATTTGTGTATAGGCTCTTCCATATCATTCATTTTATAATTAAATTACATAGAGTAATGGAGCTAGGAGAGAGTATGAATCGTGGATCATTTAGTTTCGTGATTTAATGCCTCTGGTGTTTGTATTTGGGATTTTAACTAACAGAATTTAGATTTAATTAAATATTGGGAAAAAATGAGGTGTGGATTTAAAGATTTGAAAAAGAATGATACTCTTCTTTGCATATCCGAACATTTACAGTAGCATTTGGTTATTATTTTGAAATAAAAAAAATAGTGGTAATGAAACATAAATGTATTTGATTAAAGAAATAAGAATAGAAGCATATAATAAATTTATTTTTTGGATAATTTTAAAATAAAAGGTGTCTTGTTTCCTCTATCTTTTTTTTTTATATATTCTAAAATAATAATCAAATACTACATTAAACCTCTTTTGTAAAATTAAAAAGGAAAAGCAATATACTTGTTTTACATTCTATACTCACAACCCCTTCTTATTTATGAAAAAAACAATAGTAGTTCATTACCAGAAAATTGACAAATACCAACAAAAATAATGATATAATTTTTTCGGTAGTAAATTATGATGAATTTTACCGACATAATATTCTCTCATTGTATCCATTGGTAAACACCGACATAAATATCCCCTTGGTATATTTTGAGAGAATTACAATGGGAAAAGAAAGACCGAAAAAAAAAGAAGCAAAAAGTACAATGATGAGTCATTTTTACAAACAGAGTGAATTTTACCAACAGAATATTTACTCGTTATATCCATCGGTAAGCACCGACGGAAATATTCTCTTAGTATATACCGAGAGAATTACAGTAGGAAAATAAAAAAAGGAAAAAAGAAAAAAACTACAATGATAAGTCATTTTTATAAATAAAATTACTGACAGATTTAAATCCATCGGTAAGTCTGTCTATAATATTTAATTTATGACCTGATGAGCAACCATTATCTCTCCCTCCCTCATTTCTTATTCTTCCTCTATTTTTCTCTACAACAAACAACACCCCCCCAACTACCACCACCTCAACACTTAGTTTATCAACATCCATTTTCTAATTCAAATTTTATTGAGGATTCCCCCACTTCAAATAAGCAAAACTATCCATTTTTTATTTTAACTCAATTTTAAAATATTGATTTTTATTGTATAATTTTGTTGTATATGTATTTTGTTTAGGTATTTGCTTGTTCTATAGCTTTTTTCCATAGAAATTTGTTGTATGAATATATGATTTGTAAATGTTAAGGTTTGTTTGAGATTTTGTAAAATTGTATTTTTTTTATAAATTGATGAGATTTATTTTGAATTTATGACTTAAGTGTTTTGTGATAAAATAAATAATTGCTTAGTTAATGGGTTCATTTTATATTTTTTCAATTTTATTATTGAGTTAAGATTTTTGGTAAATGTATAGAAATTTGAATTTATGTAGATAATTGATAATGAATTAATAATACTATTAAAATAGATTGAATAAGTTAGAGTTAAACCAATATTTTTAAATTTATTTAGTTTATGTAATTAATTAATGCATGTTATCATCAATATTCTATATGTGTTTGATATAAATAATGGATAATCATTCATGAATATATCGAGATTCGCCTAAAGGGTTGTGTATGGTGGATTATTGTAATGGAGTTCGGAGTTTTATCAATTACAAACTATTTAATCCGAGAAATATTAATGGAGGTGGTATTAGATGTTCATGTAAGAGATGTAAATATAAAAAGTTTCTCGATACAGATGTTGTAACAATGCATCTTCTACAAAAAGGGTTCATGAAGAGATACATGTGTTAGTTTACACATAGAGAACCATATGTTCCTCACGAGACCATAGTAGAAATAATGGTTAGGTCAACTTCGAGTTCTAGCAACGTGCATGGAGTTGTAGATGATAATAGTAATCCTTATAGGAATATGATTACACGGCTGCAATGTGAATGAGATGCGTTATGCTAGTCAATATTCAATCGTGGATGAAGAACCTAATCCAGATGTAACCAAGCTTTTTGATCTTTTGGAAGACTCCAATGAACCATTATAGAATGGGTGTATAAATTATAGTAAATTATCGATCCTTGCACAAGTATTCATCATCAAGTCAGATCATGGGTTGAGTGAGACTGATTATTGAAAAAATTATTGAATGGGCGAGAAGCATTTTACCTAAAGGAAATAGGTTAAAAAATAACTTTTATGCTGCTAAATCCATAATGAAACCCCCCGGCCTAGGATACAGAAAATTGATATGTGTTCAAACTTCTGCATGTTGTACTACCTTTAAAATACAAAGTTGACCGAATGTAGAACATGTGAGCATGCTCGTTATAAATCCAAAATTAGCAGGGAAATAACTCTTTTCGCACATAGAAAACTTATATACTTCTCAATCACACTTAGACTTCAAATGATATTCATATCACCAAAAACTGTTGAGCACATGACATGACATCATTCACATGATGTGGTGGATGGAGTGATAGTGCACTCTTCTAATGGTGAGGCCTGGAAACATTTTAATAGAGTGCATCCTTAATTTTTAATAGAATCAAGGAACGTGTGTCTTGGGTTATGTACAGACAGATTCAATCAATTCAGGTTATTTGTTGCTCCTTATTCTTGTTGGTCGGTGATACTCATGATTTATAACTTGTCACCGAGGATGTGTATGAGGTTGAAGTTCATGTTTTTATCTATGGTCATACTCAGTCCTAAAAGTTCGGGTCGAAATATAAATGGTTGTCTTTGATTGTTGATCGATGAGTTGAAGTAGTTTTGGTTACTCGAGGCTTTGACTTATGATGTATCGAGGAAACATAATTTTGTTGCCACGCAAATCGGCGGCTCCGTTTGTTTCACATGCGAAGCGGATGGTAAGATTATTTTTAATAACATCTATTTTTTATTTATTGTTTTTTTATAAATATATTTAACTTACAACAATTTTCTCTTGCTGGCTACAGTTCTTGGACGTGAGTTAAGCCTGATGAAGCTTTTTATGAAAACGCGCGTGCGAAGTGATGACCTCTAAAACCAGGTGCAGTAGCTCGTGGATAGTCAAGCTCAACATTTTGCGGTATGTTGGTTTTCAACCATTTTTTAAGTTATTATTTTTTTGAATTTGCTAACTGTTTTCATGATACATATAACACCCAATTAAAGGAGAGATATGAGGACAATTCTTCAACCTGTCCGGATCTCGATCTGAATTTGTGATTGAAGGCAGGTTCGTCCGATGGACCCGATAGAAATCAGGTGTACGGTCTCTTTAACACTACGGCCAAGGACTTGCGGACAGCCTGCAATGTTTCAGTTGTTGGATGCTAGTAATCGATTTGGAGCACTCAAACTCCAGAGTTCAAGGTGATTTTAGACCAACAAGTTCAAACTTGAACGACCTAACTTGTTTTTTATAATGAGCAACTCAATGTTGAGATGGCCGAACTTAGCTGATTTATAATGAAGATGAGATCACAGATGGGTGGTATATGTGCCCTCTTTTATTGGGCTCACGGTCCTTGTGAAGACCCTCCTCATCCTCCAGCGCCTCTATTCTAAATTAATTGTATTTGAACTTATAAATGTTTAAATTTATAATAAATATTTTATTGTTATATTAATTTATTTTATTTTAATTATTATGTACTTATTTTTAATATATATATATATTATTGACGGTGTTACCGAAGGATTAAGTTTGTTGGTATATTCTAGAGAGTTGAAAAATAATTACTGCAAATGTCACTCCCGCTATTTAATCACCGACAGAATTGCATATGGTCTTTCTGTTGGTTATATGTTAGATTCACCAATGAAAATACCGACGATGAAAAAAAATCATCGATGGAATTATATACAGTTTTTTTGTTGGTAATATATTATATTCATCGATGAAAATATCAACAAAATGAAGCAGGTAAAATGAAAATATCAACAAAATAAAAAAAAATTTAACGGGCTTTTGTGGTCCGTAAATCCATCAATAAACGTATTACTAATAAACTCATCGACAAACCACAAATGATCAATGAGAGGTTTTTTTATAGAACATTTTTATCCATTAATGTCGATATACTAAAAGTATAAATAATGACAGAAAATTTGGTCGGTAGTGGTTATTTTGACCTCAACATGTGAGCTGGTTCACTATATATATATATATAGGTGAAATTGTTCTGTCTTGTTTTCGTTTCATCTCCGTCCAGATTTTGTATGAGAGCTTATATTAAATCATAGTTGCTATTTTGTAAGAAAATCATACATGTTTTTTGTGAATTTGGCAATTAGAACTATGCTGATTCAAATATATTCGATAGGAGGTATATTTGGATGGCCTCCATGTGCCTGATCCAAAAATATCGAAAAAAAGAATAGGAAAGTCATTAATTAATGGGCCTACCTTCTCTCCTTATTTATAGAAAGTCTACACTTGTTTTCAACCTTTCACAAGAGAAAATATAAACTTATTTGATTTCAGCATTGAATAAGTAAACAAATTCTTTTACAAATTGGAGACGAAACCTTCCAAGATAATTTAAGATAATTAAATAAATAAAAAGTGGCCAACTTGTGAAATGTTCGAGACAGGCCACGAAAAAAATCTATATAAAGCCCATGATATCCCTCTCAACTTAGCAGCATCGGAAAGTTGCGAGGAGTAAAGTCTTGTGGATTACACAAAATACAGACTGAAAACATCCATAGGCACCAACACATAAACCATCCATGGATTCTCTTGTCCAATCTTTGCAAGCTTCACCCATGTCTTTCTTCTTGATCGCTATCACTTCACTTTTCTTCTTAGGTCTACTCTCTCGCCTTCGCCGAAGATTGCCATATCCACCAGGGCCTAAAGGGTTGCCACTTGTAGGTAGCATGCACATGATGGACCAAATAACTCACCGTGGGTTAGCTAAACTAGCTAAGCAATATGGTGGGCTATTTCACATGCGTATGGGGTACTTGCATATGGTAACTGTTTCGTCTCCTGAAATAGCTCGCCAAGTTTTGCAAGTCCAGGATAACATTTTCTCCAACAGACCAGCCAACATAGCCATAAGGTACTTAACCTATGATCGTGCCGATATGGCCTTTGCCCACTATGGTCCTTTCTGGCGCCAGATGCGTAAGCTCTGCGTCATGAAGCTATTTAGCCGGAAAAGGGCTGAATCATGGGAGTCTGTGAGAGATGAGGTGGACTCAATGCTTAAGACAGTTGAAGCCAATATAGGCAAGCCTGTGAATCTTGGAGAATTGATTTTTACGTTGACCATGAATATCACTTACAGAGCCGCTTTCGGGGCTAAAAATGAAGGACAGGATGAGTTCATCAAGATTTTGCAGGAGTTCTCTAAGCTTTTTGGAGCATTCAACATGTCTGATTTCATTCCCTGGCTAGGCTGGATTGACCCACAAGGGCTCAGCGCTAGACTTGTCAAGGCTCGCAAGGCTCTTGATAAATTCATCGACTCTATCATCGATGATCATATCCAAAAAAGAAAACAGAATAACTTCTCTGAAGATGCTGAAACCGATATGGTCGATGACATGCTAGCCTTTTATAGTGAAGAAGCAAGGAAAGTAGATGAATCAGATGATTTACAAAAAGCCATCAGCCTTACTAAAGACAACATCAAAGCCATAATCATGGTAAGTACTGATACTCTTTTCTTACAATATCCAATCATCTCACAAAATAACATTTTATATATAAATTAGGTGTAAGGTACTCACACGTACCTATAAAACTTTTTATTTAATATATGATCTCAATATTGCAGTCCAGTTTTTTGTCGTTTCAATTCCAATGAAACAAAAAATCAATAACGTGCAAATCTACACATATCTCTCATTTGTGGGTAGATGAAATTGAAGGAATTACTCATCAATCTAAGTTGATTCTGGCAGGATGTGATGTTTGGTGGGACAGAGACGGTGGCGTCGGCAATAGAGTGGGTCATGGCGGAGCTAATGAAGAGTCCAGAGGATCAAAAAAGAGTCCAGCAAGAGCTCGCAGACGTGGTGGGTTTAGAGCGGCGCGTGGAGGAAAGTGATATTGAGAAACTAACATTCTTGAAATGCGCCCTCAAAGAAACCTTAAGGATGCACCCACCAATCCCACTTCTCTTACATGAAACATCCGAAGATGCTGAGGTTGCTGGTTATTTCATTCCAAAGCAAACAAGGGTGATGATCAATGCTTATGCTATTGGGAGAGACAAGAATTCATGGGAAGATCCTGATGCTTTTAAGCCTTCAAGGTTTATGAAACCAGGGGTGCCTGATTTTAAAGGGAATCACTTCGAATTTATTCCTTTCGGGTCTGGTCGGAGGTCTTGCCCCGGTATGCAGCTTGGGTTATACACACTTGATTTGGCTGTTGCTCACTTGCTTCATTGTTTTACATGGGAATTGCCTGATGGCATGAAACCAAGTGAACTTGACATGACTGATATGTTTGGGCTCACCGCGCCAAGAGCAACTCGACTCGTTGCCGTTCCGAGCAAGCGTGTGCTATGCCCTCTCTAAGGAAGGGAAAAAGGTAAGGGATGGAAATGAATGGGATTCCCCTTCATTCGTGGATTCTATACATAATTGAGGCCATGGTGACAAAGGGTCAATTTGCAGGGTTTTTTTTTTACTTTTATATATAATTGGGTTAAAAAGATTATCTTTACTTTTTATTTTGTACCATTCAAATAAAGCTTGTAAAAGAAATTTTATTTTGATCAAATGAAAGAAGAAGAAGATGAAGAAGAAGAAGAAGAGCTTCCAAATGAGAAAGTGTTCGTGCCTTTTTATTCTTTGGTCTTTCCCACCTCTTCTTGTCCATGAGAAATTGTGCTGGGTTATAACATGATCCAGTCAAAAGATATTAAAGAAAGGAGATGATCTTACCATCCCAGCTACTTTAATATTGAAAAGACATGTACTGGTGCCTCCAAGCAAGCAAACGATTCCTTTCTTGTATACATGCTAAAAAAAAAGTCGAAAACAGCTCCAGCATTAATAAAATAATTAAGAGGTGCTTAGTTTAATGATATTGATGTTTGATACGTGGTGGAGAATGTTTTTTTTTAGATTTATTAAAATAAATTTTTTAGATTTTTGATATTTTTTAATGCTTAACTATATGTTTGAAATTGCGGTGAGTTGAAAATAAGCATTGTTTTTTTATGTAATTTGCATGATATCATAGTTTGAAATTATGTGACTGATGATGTGTGAAATGTTTTAAAACTAATTTAATTTTAATTAACCTATGTTAATTAATATCAGAATAAATTAATCCAAAATCCTATATGTGGTATCATTCCAAGGAAATTAATTATATATGTACGATTTCGAGAAAGAAACCAATTGGAGAAAAGAGAATTGTAACTCAACCATTTTAAAGACTATAAGTTTAGGCGTTAGTGTCATTATCAAGACATGTATAACTCCACATCGCCTGTATTTGTCTCTCTTAATTAATTAATTAATCGGGACCATGAGCTTGATGAAATTAGAGGTGATGCTGCTTAATCAAGCATCATGTGTTCCAAACAGTTTATGGCATGGATGTTCATATTTCCTACACCTCCAAGGGCTTACCACTCACTTCACTTCCCTTTCCTCTTCAATTGATAGCTAGCACCTCTCAGTCACACACCTGAATTATCTACCTTGCCTATCTCCCAAGCATGAAAACAGTACTACTATTCATGCCATAATCAACTTGCAATGCAAGACAAAATGTTTCGGATTGGTATGGTGACGAGGGTAAGGAAAGTAAAAGGGTTTGAATAGTGGAATCGTATAACAATGGTGAAAACGTTGCTTTGGAGTTCATACTGCAAACAAAAGGGATCAAATGCCGAGATAGGCATGTTACAACTTGCAACACCGATGAACATTGATTTGTGAATTGATTTGGGAGCTCGATCTTCTCATTTCTTGAGGTCGTTGCAATAAGCCCAGGACCTCGCTTGCAGCTTTACGTGATCCATGCTTCCACTTCCTTCAAAATGCTTCAAACTATTTGAGGAATTGAAAGTCACATCAGCTTTTATTAGCTATCTTTGCTGGCATTAGGTGCAAGGCTATTGTAAGACAAAAAGGGCAGATTCCCAATGGCTAGAATTTAAAGATTCCAAATAGCATGTTTTTCCAAATCTGAAATATCAACTGGCTACTTCAAATATTCTTACACGCTTGTGAAACCCACACATGAGAAGATAGATTGATAGGCTACGTACACGTGATTGGTCTTAATAAATAAAAAAACATAAGTGTACCTGGCTTTTTATTTTATTTTTATTTTTTTTCATCTATTCCAATATTTTTTAAAAGGCCAGAGACATGTGAAAGACAGCATTTAGATGAAAATCGGGGAATATGTTTTTTAACTCTAAAATTTCATATTTCAACTTGTTTTTACCATATTTAGAGGATACCCCAAAACACTTAAAAATTACTCTCGAAAATAAAAATCAATTGAATTAAAACAAACCAAGCTAACCTCTCTACTACTTTTTCACCCTATTTAAAGGCAAACCCACCTTTATTGAACTTTTTTCGAGAAAATAAACCTATTAATACAAAACCCATCATTTTTTATAGTCAAAATGTTGCCAACTGGCTCTTTTTCAGACTCAATGACTAAAATATAAATAAATAAACTTTTAGACTCAGATGAAAATTCTAAAAATTTTAATATCTTTGTGTTTTACATTATACAGTCCTTTCAATTTAAATTTTATCTTTCTACTACAACTTAAAACTTTATCTCATGGAATTAGGTCATATAAGGATTAAATCAAAAGGAAAGAAAAAAATCTAAGGAAAAAAATTAAAAATAAAGAAGAAAATGAAAAAAATAAGATCAACTGCTTCACTATTCATATGAATCGTGAAGTAGTTGGAAAAACTCAAATCTTTAGTGTTTTAGTTAATAACTAGATTGGTGGCTCGTGTTATGCTTTTAGTCCAACCATTTTTTTCCTAACATAAAAAGAAAATGCTCAACTAACACTAGCATTTTAAAAAAGTAAAAAAAAAATAAGTCTCGAGCTGTTAACTTGAGTTGGTTTAATATTAATTTAATAATATGATAGAAAAAAAATAATAAATAAATCTAACTAAAAAAAAGGAAGTTCTTATAACCTTAACCTTTTAATAAATGATTTGTTCATTTAGAGTGTAGCAAACCCCCCACCCCACCCCTTCCTAAGCAAGAGGTTTATGTTTCTCATCGTTTCTCTTTAATTGAAACTCCAAAACAAGAATGAGCATGGTTTTGATTACCCTAATGTGTGTTTAATCATGTAATTTTATCCAAAAAGATGGAAAGACGTTGTGGAATCTAATTAGTGATCATTAATTATTATTTCTTGAAAAATATTAAATTGATATTTTTTTATTTTTAATGGTGTTAATATTAAATATAAAAAAAATCTAAAAACAATATTATTTTAATATATTTGAACTAGAATTTTTTTTGACGCATGCCGTGTCAAAAGCTAATGTGCGCATGACTTGAAAAAATGGAAGATGGGTTAAATCTATTGATTCATGTTATCTTTCTGGGGCAGATCTTGGCGCATGTTTGGTTCCAGGTGTTGTTAGTGATCATATGAAAAACTCAAGGAAACATTAATAGGTAATGACTATGCTGGATGCCACCCTTCACCCACCAATATTAACACCAGTCTCTTCCTCCTCTCTATAGTCCCTTTACTTCTTTTCCGGCTAGTTTGCAGCCTTTACCGAAGCGTACCATATCCATCTGCAGAGGGTACCAACTATAGGTAACATGCTCTTGATGGACCAATTAAACTCAACATGGTCTAGCACTCTAGCTAAACTAGCGACAATATGGTGCAATGTTTCTTCTCCGATCGCCGGAGATATATAGTTCGTCAAATTTTGCAAGTCCGAGATAACATTTTCTCTAATAGACCAGCCAACACAGCTGCCAAATATTTAACATATGATCATTCTGACATTGCCTTTGCCTACTGTGGTCCATTCTAGCGCCAGATGCGTAAGCTCTGCGTCATGAATCTAAAAGTTTGAAGGTATTTAGTTTAAAAAATTTGAAGTGCAGAAAATATTCTTGAAATCCAATTTTGCATACATTTTCGTTGTTGTAATAAAAGAATTTATAATGGCACGCATATATGTGGCAGGATGTGATGTTTGGTGGAACGGAGACAGTGGGATCAGCTATTGAGTGGACATCGGTGGATTTAATGAGTCCGGTGTGGTGGGTCTAGAGCGGCGCATGAGGAGAATGACTTCGACAAGATAACATTCTTAAAATGCACCCTGAAAGAGAACTAGTCCATCCACCAACACCACTTCTCTTACATGAAACCACTGAGGATTCTGAGGTTGCTGGATAACGAAAGCTTTGTTCTTGTTTTTATTATACAGATACAAACAAGGAAAAAAACTTGAATTGTTAATTGAACTTTGTTTCATGTTTTTCATGCAAATAATAGCTTTCAAAAAACAAGCTATTACTTGCCCCCTTCTTGTTATGCAGCAACTGCTTTGAGTTATAAATGTTTACATCAAGATGCGGACTGCGGCAAGACCAACAGCAGAGATGGAAACAAGAGTACCCAGGCAATACTTTATCACTTCATATTTTCCTGCTTCCAATTGGGCCCTCAAACCATGAATTTCCTGAAATTATGACATAGAAAGGGAGGGAGCATGTTAAAGTTGCAAATTGACCAAACCGCATTATCTATATCAATTTCAGTCGGAGTACTCACGCCATCAAGTTTGTTAGTGAGGTTAGTGGTTTCAGCATTCTGGTTTGCTAGCTCCTCCCTTATCCGCCTGGAAAGGTTGTACAACCACGAGAAAATAACTCATGTCGGTAATTTAGTTGTTGGAGAAAAGAAATTTCTGCAGTACATTTCTTACCCTCTTTCAAGATTCAGATCCAACCGTTGACCAGCACTGAGCTTGTCAATTTCATGCCTGAATCACAATCAATGACTTAGCATGAAGAAGATTGGTAACAAGCGAATCCAGCATGCAGGGTAAATACATAAACCTGACCTCAATTCACTGCGCATCTTCTCGATATCATGCCGGAGTTTTTCAGTCTCATGTTGCAACAAAGAAAAATGGTGTTCCTGCAATAAATATTGTTCAGATAACATAAACAAAAAGGCATGGAAACACTAGTTAGATTGCAGCCCCCCCAACATTCAAAAGCAAGCACCAGGAACTGATGTTAGGATACTTTTAAATTTTTTCTCAAAGATTGGACCAGACAACTAGCAAGAAAATAAGGTTAGCACCAAACATACCTCCACTTTAAGGAGTCTCACAAAGTTATCTTTCAAACGTAATCATTGCATTTTAAGAGGAATGGAAAAAAAGATTCTCAATGCTCTTTGGATTTTTTTTCTTTTACCATAACAGCGCAGTTCAATTTTTAGGGACACCCAATTGATTGAATGCACAAAGAAGGGCTATCCTGTTCAACATGGAATTAATCAATTGTATTAGAAGGTATCAGAATCCAAATGAAATTCTTCTAGCACTCATTCTTCATGAAGAAAATAAGCATAACTACTATAATAGGGAAGAGACAACTCCTAGTTACAACCAATGTTTCAAAGAGACAGAAGGGCCAATTATACATCAGAACACGAATGCCAAAGATTGAGCAACTGAATTAACATACTTGAGCACTCATTGAATTTTCCACGGTCTTCATATAAGCAAACTACTCTTAATACTGACACTATTAGCATCAATCAGCAATATTTATAAAGTCCAGCTGCAGAACATCAACAAAACAATGCCAGACTTGCAATTGCTCTTGAACCCAACAAATTTCATATCCAGCTAAAATCTCAACAAATTCACATCTGAAAACAACATTAAAAAGCTAGTGAGTACCTGCGAGCTTTGGACTTCAGATTTGAATTTTGACAAGCTGGTTTCTTGAATCAATGAATTCTACCAACAAAACCAGACATAAAATAATTACACAGGTTCAACAAAAAAAATGAAATGAAAATACAGTTATAGCATAAACAAACTCCTTGCACAAATAGCTCATTTGAAATCGAGCTACATCAAATATCAATTGATCCATGTCAACATAACAGAAAAGAGCAAACGTAAAACTACCACGTAAAGAACCTACCTTCTGCATCTCTTCCTTTGAGACAACTGAATGAGACACATTCTCCAAGCTATCATTCAAAACTCCAGTTATAGCAGCTGTTATCGCCTCAGCTTGCTTCAAAGGCACACCCTGCGACTCCAATCTTCTAACCTAAACCCAAAAAACACACCACATCATTTGACAAACATTCAACCTTTCATCACAAAAAGAAAAGCTTACAAAACCACATTCGGCTTCCAAGCATTAAACTTTCAGTTTTCTCATTGTACCATTCATCTCCAGTACTCAAATTTTAGTATTCTTCGATCAATCATCTCGTAGGCCCCACGTTGTACCAACCCACCAACCAAGAAATATGCACGCGAATTATTTATAATATGAAACAAATTATAGCAATTAAAACTCCCTGCAGTTTTTTTTTCTCCCGGTTCAATAATAAATTAAGCAATGGTGTTTCTTGAGTTATATTACTATTAAATTTCCTTGCGGCAATTTTATAAGAAAATGAGAAATTAACATGGAAACAAATGCAACCCATTAATGTAAATAAGAAAAAGGAAAAGGGTTTGTTGTAAATAACAACTTACGAGGGCTAATGTATCGACAAGAAATAACCTCCTGCCATTAGAGTTGACAAGCTGAGAAATATTCCTATTTTGAGAAATCAAACCCAAATTTGAAGGAGAAACAGCACCAGATCCTCCCCTACCAAAACCAATACCTCCTGAATTGCTTCCAAATTGATAACCCACAACACGCCTACAAGCAGCAGAAGCAGCAGCAGCCATTCGAATATTTGAAAACCAAATCCTTAAAAAATTGGTATTCCAAGCTCTATAAAATTCCTCTTCAAGAGGGATCAAAGAAAATTAGTCAAAAAGATAAAACAAATACTTCAAGCGCTAATTATATTCAGAAAATTATCTTTTACTTTACCTGCTTGTGCAAGACCGAAATAAAATTGCAAAGAGACAGAATTATTATATAACTTTTTTTTTCTTTGTAGTTGATAATAAAA
>Ga0307517_10004454_pt1 | contig 21511 bp, 32 predicted proteins | sample 23_EM_MG_FD_194515 | JGI IMG/M metagenome (GOLD analysis project Ga0307517, IMG submission 194515) | Populus trichocarpa ectomycorrhiza microbial communities from riparian zone in the Pacific Northwest, United States - 23_EM | ecosystem: Host-associated > Plants > Roots > Unclassified | place... | reverse complement strand
GCAACGGCCGCCCGCCATCCGAGGGTATACGACTAAGGATCTCGTGGAGCAATCTCCGGGGAAGATTCACCTCAAGCTTTAGAGACGGTGATGATCTTGTTCGAGGGTCACTCGGGGAAGGCCGGAGGCACCTCTGTCCGCACTTCCATGGCCGAGGACCATCGATTCTCACTACACCGTCACTCTTGTTTCTGGACCGACGTTTGGCCTTGGCTTCTTGATGTGCCAGTTCCTCCCACTTGGGTCGAACTTCTCCAATTCCAGTTTTTGGGCCCTCCAGGGTCACGATACGCCTACCGCAACCTTTCCGACGAGACCACCGGCAATACCCCCTGGTATGGCGTACGAACACTCCGGAACTGCCCGCCGGTTACAAATCATGGATACAGCTAGCTAAAGGGGCTTTTTCGAACGTGTTGGTATCTAACCCGGAACTTCGGACCATGCTGGACAATATCTCGCCAACGAACGTCGAGTGATTAGGATGCACCCGTTACTTGTCCTACAACATGAACCCATAACGGAAAATTGGCTCGGTGTCTCCCTCGCATCATTGTTCTGTGATTACCTTCCCTCATAGAGATCTTTACCCCTCCTCCGCCTCCGTTCCACCGCCCCCTTTGCGGATTTGGGTGTTCTCCGCTTTTCAATATCCCCTATATCTCCCTTGTCTATCAGATTGTAATGTCATGACTAGAGCACTTGTTACTATCCTCAACTGCTTCTCCGATCTCGGTCCTTCTCTCGAAACCCTCCACTGTTACATGAAAGACGGACTGGTCCCTCCTTCTTGCCTCTTCCCCGAAAAGTTTCACATCACCGAGTTTTCCCTGTATGACCCAGGCCCCTTTGGAGAGATATCAGGATTCGCAGTTTTCTCGGGCGTCCTGGCCCTCAGGCCAGTGCTGATTGGACGCAGCACCGCACCGCAGGTTGGGTAATTATTATGTATTGGCGCTACTATGAAATACAGAAGTGGGGCACTGTCGATTCTACAATAAGGCAGCGTGGTGGACGTCCAAGGGCTCTGCAAGGCGTGGCCGTGAAACGCAAAGAAACATCCACCTACCCACTACACCACCCAAGGAACGCATGTCATGGTAAGTTGAGACCGCGTGGCCCATTTCGGGGGCGATAGTTGTTTCAACGGTCAACACTGCGTGGTTCTTCAAAGCTTCAAGATCTGCGGACCCGGTTCGAGAAGAGTTTCCCTCCCACCGCTCGAGAGTTCCGGGCGATCCGTTGGCGCGCATGAGTGCGCTTTACCTTACCATCACCCACCAAATGATCAATCGATCACCCACCGGCGCACCGCATCGAGGAATATCGGAGTGTACGTGCCGACGTTGTCTAGTCTGTACTCAATGATTGTGTCGACCCAAGAGGCAAGGACTCCTTGTCCCCTGCTTCGGACCCGCGTCTCTCCACGTGTTTCCTTAACTCATGGCCTATTCCTGGTTGGGTATCACCGGGCCCTGTGGGGTCATACGGCGGCTACAGCAGACAACCGCGGGCGGCCACTAGTCTATCTTGTCGAATCTTTTGTTTTGATGACCAAGGTACTTAGGAGCCCAGCCCAGTCGGAGGCGCACCGAGCGTCCAACGGAATAGGAATCCCAGCTCCTGATCGAGCTAGCCCCCGGTCAATCCTAGTCGGACCCACTCACCACGTTTGTTTCCGTTTCGCACCCTGTAGCAGTATTGGAGTAAAGAGAACGAAATGTTTTCTGGACAATCTATCGCGCGATCATCTGGGTTAGGGTCCGTCATTTACGGATAACGTTATTGTGACGAGCCCCATTCAGAGCCTTCACCTCACCGTTCTCAGGGCCGATTAGTGCAACCTCGGTTAGTATCCCCAGCCTATCACCAGAACTCCCGGATCGGAACTAGGATTCCGCCCTCCTTCTGATGCAGGAGTATCCGAGCCATCCGAGGATGGAAGGGCTCTTTAACGAAATTGGACTCCAAACGATCAACTGTTCTAGAGTTTATTTGGCCCGGACTGGCAGTGACACGAGAGTTGCAGTTTCTTCAAGACACCCCCAGTCGGCTATATCGGACTTCCCCGCACATACGGGCAGCCCTCCCTCATTTTGTTTAGAAAAGTAATGGTTGGAGGTGAACACACCCCGGTAACTAATCACATGGGAAAGGGATTCGATTGGTACGTGGTCACTTTTATGTGAGAGGTAAATTGAGAGGGTACGCTACCAGGGGGTTTTATTTGGGCAACGTCCCACAGTACACGAAGGGTCGCTGTCGACTCCTTCACGATCGACTTGACCCTGCTCGTGACCCACATTGCGGGAATGCATTTGCATTATTCAAACTGGGCCCAAGTCCTATTATGTCATCGTGAGTGACAGCTGCCGTCAACTAAAACCCTGGAGTTCACCATCTTCTGTTCGATTCCCGGCTAAGACAAAAACACTTTGCTGTTTCGTACCTATCTTCAGCCTGAGACAGCCGACTGAACGAGCGCGAGCGGACCGTTCACGTACAGAACTTTGTACGAAAGGTCCTGTCTATGGCAGGCATTCAGTCGGCCCCATTACTAGACGATGACGCCGCTGTCGCTGAGTCAGCAGGGTCCATGTCAGGAAATGATGGAGCAGGGGGGCACTCCCGTTCCTGAGGCTGACCCCTCACAACCGCGCCCATCTCCAGAGGTCAAGTACAGCGACGCAACGTGCTGGCAGTCAGCGCGCACAGACTCCTGGATACCTCCAAAAATGGGTAGTACACTAGGACCTTCGACGACGAGTTATGATAGCAGGTAAGTCCTCCGACGCGCCCCTTCGCAAGGGCGAAACCCGGCCGCCATAGCTTGTGGAACGCGCCCTTCCGGAACGCACATGGAATAATCAAGAACTTGGAACCTCCACTATACTGACTCTTCACACTGTCGAGGTAAGTAATCCCGGTCTGCCTCGCACGCTGCAAATGAATCTGTATTTTGAGTTTGCTTAGACAGGTGCGAACCTGAACACGATCGCTGGCGTCCCCTCCGAAAGGGCTATTGACATCGCCATGCTTGTGCGCGTGGGCGGAGAGGTTCTCGATAGACATCCAGGGACAGGGAGGAGATCCGGAAAGAGGGGGGAACGAGAGCTGAATCCGAGAAAACTGAAGATATTCGGCTGAATCACTCCCACATTACCGCGCTGCGTCATGGTCTCCGGTCGGAACTGTGTTTAACCAGAGGCGTCACATATTTTGGATGGTACAACGATCCGACACAAGTGCTCGAAGGTAATGCAGTTTCCAATATATGTAGAACAATCTTGACAGTCACAAACGTTACATCGATGAATGGTTCCCACGGCTGTACCATAGGTCACCTTTCACTCTAGTTATCCGTTTCACAGGCACGGGTTTACCCCATGAGGCAATTATATCATCTTCCGGGATGCATCCCATGCCAGGCCTCAGTCCACAGCCCGGAGACATCTGTCCACAGGGTACGAGCGTCTCCCCGCCGAATTAGCTCTCTTGGGTTCACCTGAATTTCACTGAAAGTTCGTTCATGTTTGGGGTGCCCGCAATGATATAACACATCCGTCCCTCCCCTCCTCTTTCCCTCACTCTCATCATCCTTCCCTCTGCACTCCGCGGAGGAGACTATTCGATCATCAGGGAGCATCCTTCACCACATCCACTTCTCGAGATCAAAAGTCCATTCGCTACAGACTCGAACGAGATGTCGTTTTCCCACCCGTGCGCATGGATGGTGCAGGACCCCCAATCATCTCTGCCAGCTACCTGTCCCCGGCTCGGTCCAGAGGATATCAAGGTCATCGGCGAACATCCAATGGCCGCTGGGAGTTTTGCTGACATATGGGAGGCCACGTATGGCGATCGCAGGGTCGTGTTGAAGTCCTACCGCCGCTGCGTGACGTCCAACGTCACCCAAATCGTCGCGGTACGTTACGACTACGGCCTATGGTGAACGCGCCACTAATAGATCCGTTGCAGCGGCTTCGCAATGAGGTCCACGTATGGACTCTACTTCACGATAGAGGTGCAAACGTGGTGCCGCTCGTGGGTGTTTACTCGAATGAGGCTCACCCTTTCAGCCTTGTTTACGAGTACATGTATGGCTGCGATCTGAAGCAGTACCTGAGGAACAACCCCAATGTGGGGGGATTGAAACTTGTACTCATTCCGTCTATTCATTTTCCATCCCTTGAACTCTTACCTTACTTAACGACAGTTGGCTGGAATAGCCCGAGACTTGAGCCGCATGCACGACCTTGAAATCGTCCATGGACGCTTCCGGATGGTACGCCCTCTCCACGTTCTCGTACCGCACCATCCATATACATCTCTGTCCTAGGCAAACATTCTTATCGATAAGGACGGTATCGGTCGTATTGCTGGGCTCGGCAATGCTTCTATTCTCTCCAATCTCGCCCCTCACCAGTCCCTAGGGAGCGCAAACGAATATTCCTACGGTGGTGCTTCAGAAACAATTTCTCCGCAGGAGCCAGGAGGTGTAACCGACTTGTCACTTCTTACCAAGGCTAATGATATGTATCACTTCGCAATTATCGCTTGGGAGGTACGGAAGAACCCCTCTCCCCATGCAATCATCCAGTTTACTCACTCGAGACAGGTTCTCACGGGGAAACCCCCATTCTTTGAGATGACCGAGATCGCAGCAGCACACTCAATGCTGAACGGGGCTAGACCACCACGTACGAATAGCAACGAAATCACGGATCAAGTGTGGTATATAATCGAGCGGTGTTGGGACAACATACCCTCAAAACGCATGTCGGCTGGACAGGTGGCCATCCTCCTGGAGATCGAATCACTACGTGTTTCCGATTTACATACTTCATCCCGCCCCAAAAAGCAGGTCGATCTAAACGTAAAGTGCCTAGGGAGATGGGGGAGAGGCTTCGTGGTCGCTTATTACCAGAAACTTATTAGTCATTTCCTGATGTAGCGTCGTTTGGTGGACATATCACAGAAGGGGTGGCGTACTTGTAAGTAGATAAGACAAAATCATATACCGGGTATAGCCGATGATGCGCGAACCGTTTATACCAATCGGTTTCTAGGCTTGAGGAACGGGAGGTTCGGGTCGGGGAACATCCTCTGACCCGGCACAACCCGGGCACAACACATGGTCGCCCCTTCCAGTCACCAGCATGGGATTAAGCGCGTGGCTCTAAGGTATCTGTGTTTGTCGTTAAGGTAAGAGCAATGGCGCGGACATACTTGTCGTGATGGAGGAACTTAATCATTCGTGCGGGAGGCAAACTATGCAGTCCTACGCTCAGAGCTGGGGACAAATGGAGGTCCGGGGGAGAGGAGGGGTCGAGTACGGCATGTCGAATGAGACATGTTTTGACCCGTAAAAGATATCGAGACCCTGGATCGTCGGTGGCGCGCTCGCTGAGGCCACCTCTGCGCCTCATTCTGGGCGCCCGGACGCTCAGTGGTCGAGTAGGCTGGGATTGACGAGCCGCGAGACTTGTGTCATGACATTGGATAGGAGAGATACCGGACAATCCAAGGACTTCGTGCGTCACCAGAGAACTCAAGGGAGACCTGGTCAAAGGGGGGAGAAGAAGAGTCGGAGCAAGCGTGGGAAGATCAGATCCAGTTCGATTCACCGGAACGTCCCCACCTCTCGATCACGAGCGGTCGTCTCTCTTCTTGCCCGTCATCTCCGTACTGACCGAGCGGAATCATCGTCCTCCATCCCTTACTGAGTTCATATTCGCTGAACTAGGGTTCATCATTGTGAGTGTCCCATCCACACGGTGCGAATTATGTAGGGGGCTTTCTATATGTTTATCGCCCTCGGACGGACGGAGGCGAATTGCGGGCGTAAAACTCCTATTAATTGTTTACGTTTCAGGTTGGATACAAGCCGAAATGGTTGAAAGGTCCAAAGTGAAAGTTGCGACGTCTGTGTCTTCTATGGTAATGGATGAGAGGAAAAGTCTTCAGACGCGCAGTTTCAGAGCCGGCCTCCAGGTCCGTCTCCCACCTTCTTCACATTTACTAATACATCTTTTTGACGAAAACCTTGTCTCCTATTGTTGTTTTCAGTTCCCAGTGGGCCGTCTCCATCGATACCTCAAGCAAAAGACACAGAATAACATGCGGGTCGGAGCAAAAGCGGCGGTTTACTTGGCGGCGGTTCTAGAATACCTCTCCGCGGAAGTGCTCGAATTAGCCGGTGCGTCATCGATTCATTCCTTATCGTCCCCTGTCACCTTGTCTAATCACCAGCCGTTTTGACTTGGACCTATCAGGCAACGCGGCTCGGGATCTCAAAGTCAAACGTATCACACCACGTCACCTGCAACTCGCCATCAGGGGAGACGAGGAACTCGATCTCCTCGTAAAGGCGACCATCGCTGGGGGAGGAGTTATGCCACACATTCACAAGTCGCTCACCCTCAAGCCGGGGAAGCGCGTTGAAGAGGATGCAACCTAGTTCGGTTCACCACTATCACACGGAACATACCATTCAGGGTGGCGCCCTAAGCCAGCCCCTTGTCCACGTCCTTCCCTTTGTGGCGATCATAGACGTGACCTTCCAATGAGCGCGTTCTTCCCCAGACTTTTGCCACACGATACCAATCCCCGGAGGACCTGGGAGGGTTCACTGTAGGATTTACGCACTTGTTTTACCTTCTACCTCTCGTCTTTCATTACTTCTTGTGTCACCCGTCTACTCTTCGACCAGCCGTCTACCGTGTTGCGCGTTTATGTGTATGTACGTTCTCACTTCGGAACCAGGGTGGACAACCATGAGATTCATTAGCATCGTGGCTACTGGCCGGGAGGCCCGGGAAGGTGCACTAGTCGAAGCGTTGGGAATTTTGCATAAGGTATCGAACCGATTTGGCATGGAAGAAGAGGGGAATCGAAACAGGAAATATGGGAAAGATAGGGGACCAGCACTTCGGGTATCTCATACGATCAACTCAATATTTTGGGGTCCTTCTGAACTTGCTGAAGAAGCCTCCGAACCTAGAACTGTAGGGACCAGATTCAGTACTGTCCAGCCTGGTCTGCCTCCTCCTTCCGAAACAGACAGTGCAACCGGCAAGGAGCAAAAGGATGAACGAGACGAATGTCATCCAGAACCCCGGTGCAGTGTTGGTGACAAAATCCGAGTTGTCCAGAGTGCCGACTTGGCGCTTGACGAACGCGAAAAGGGCGATGTCTACAGCAAACGCGATGAGGGTGATGAGGGCGGCGAGGAACGAGGCGAGGGACGCGAGGAGCGTGACCGTGATATGGGTGGAGAAAGAGAGGAGGAGTGCGATGAATGACACGACGGCGGCTAAGAACGCGTCAGAGACCTGTACTAGACCCATGAGATATGAACTTGCGATGACGTACCAACGGGGTGGATCGCCAAGCCTCGAGTCCAGCTAGACCCGATAGTGACCGAGTCGCCAGAGCTGTTGTCTCGAATGCCGACGGTGTAAGCGTATCCAGTGGTGCTGCAGTCGCGATTCCCAGAGGGGGACTCGATGGTGCAGTAAGACCACAATCCGAACTACGCAGACGCCCATTAGGAATGATCCAACACGCGCCACCAACCAAACGGCTTACTTTCAACTGGCTGATCAGCGGGGACGTGACGTTCCCCTGAGCATCCGCGACTCCTATGTTCCCAGACCGGACGTTGGCTCGAGCAAAGTCCACGACGGGGAGATACGGGAGGGAGATGGAGGTGATGAGGAGCAGCACGGTGGCCGCGAAGAGGAACACGACGCCGGGGACGCAGAATGCTCGGGACGTCATGTGGGATTCGGATGAGAGAGAGGAGGATGACGCCTGGAAATGCATTTCCCGCGAATTTATACCGCTCCGAGGCGATGGCGACGACGCGGTGGAACCATCCCGTGACGTCACGCACGTCAAACCGTGAGAACTCGTCTCCGGATAAGGAAGCAAAGGCTGTTTGAGACACTCGCCCCGGAAAAGAGCAACAAGTCGACAGCCAGGTTTCCGTCATCCTCCTATCCTCAGTTTCCTTAGGATTCACCTAGACGCGATATACCTCTCGTCTCGTCCAGCACACGGTATACGCAAAAGAACTCGAGACCTATGATCAGCCAGCGCCAACTTGATCCGTCTCCAACTTCAAAACTCGTTTACAGCTCGTCTCTCTTCTCGGGCCCCCAATGACCACAACTCTCCGCCGACCTCGCCCCAGCACCTACTCAGGACAACGACGCGGAACAAGCTTCCACTCCTACTACCGGTGCCACCGCTAATGTTCTGCACGTCTCTCCTGGAACTCTTGAGGCTGACGTGTTATTGCTGTCCCTGGTTGAAGAACGAGACCCACCACTAGACCTCGTAAAATCAGACCCCAAGCCATCCTTCCCCCTCCCCCAACACCCTCCGCTCGAACTTTTTCTTGCCATCCCCTGTGTCCTTCGTCGTCAGGCAAGCCTTCTGGGGCATGTGTACTAAATTCACCGCCCAAATCGCGGAGTACTTCCCCTCCTGACTTTTGTGCACGCCTATTCAGACACGCCAGGCTCCTCATTCTCCTCCATTCACAGAAAGGGTGCGCACTTCTCCAGAATTCACCTAGACGCGACGCGCATGGCTCAGCCCTTCCGTTCTTTCCCCACATAGATTTCGTTCAGGACCTGTACCTCAAGGAACTCAGGGTATAGAACTCAGCGCCAAAGGGACAACGTCCCTTGGCTTCACCCTCCCATCGACCTCGAAACCTACCCCCAACCTTCTTAGACCGCCGATGACCATGTCGGATCTGTAAAGTGTTCTCCGCTCCCACTCCACCCTAGGCCCCTCTCCGCCGACCTCACTTTGGAACTCGCTCGGTACGATGCGACGGAACCAACTTCCACTCCCACCATCACTGCCGGCGACAGCTACGTCCTTCCTGTAATAACCGAAGCTAGCGCATTCCTGTCGCTCCTGGAGGCCGATATCCCAAAGGACGAAGCTCACCACCAGACCACGTAAATGCGGATTCCCGAGTTTTCGATGGAAGAGCCGGCATGGTATCATGTAATAATCCAGCAGATTGACAGAAAAATAGAAGTTGACATTCTGCATTTCTCCGTCCGCTGTGGCCGTTGGTGTATTCTGAAGAGGCTCCACGACCTCCCCAGAGTACAACCACGAATGGTCACGAGTGGGTACCCGCCACTGACATTCATGCAAGGAGCGTACTGATGGCTGGCTTGATTCATCAAGGGTTCGGGTGGATCCCGACGGTCCTTATCCCCCCCCCCGTTATTCCCTTGAAAAACACTTGGGTCGGTTACTTCTTTGCAAGAAAGAAAAAGAAGTCACACACTATATGAAAACCACTCCCTCCCTCCATCTGTTCCCTTCGCTGCCTGTTCGTAACTGGCACTATGGCCCCAACTGCAGGCTTGCATCTGCGGAATGGTATCAGTGAGTCAAGTTTTTTTCGAGTCTGCCACCATAATCCAGTCTTTACGGGTACGATGCACGGTACCTGATTCTGGGATTCGTAGGAAAGGGAAAGGTCAGACGGAGAGAAGATGGCGAGTCGAATCGTACAATGACCTTGCGAATTCTAGGGAAGACTTCCAGGTATTGGGGTGATCACGTGATTGATGGCGCCGGTACCACGTTGTACGCTGTCCGATTCAGGCAATGTCGTGGCCACGGTGAGGGAACGGCGTGGTCTCCGTGGGGCCGGCGGTACACTCTCCTAGTAACACCGACAGTTGGCCAGACACTTCTCTTCCTATCGCCGCGATGTTCCCACTTGGTCAGGTAGCTATGCGTTTTACAGAAGCCCATGAGAGTGAGCCACCAACCGATATGAACACGAGTGGTGACAGCTGACGAGTGGATGATTTAGTCGACTTCACCTCGGTTGCTCCCGAGATCCTGACCAAACTTGGGGAAGACTTCGTGCGTGCGCTATCCGTCCCCAATCCGGAGTTGCACTGGGTGCAACGCGAGCAGGACTGTGCAGATAGGATCTCCGAAGTGGTTTCGAGGACCAGAACATCTCCGACGGGCGTGTCCTCAAGAGATGCGACGGTATTGGCAGAAACGTTTCATGAGGTATACCTTCATAATCAAATCTTCCCTCGCTCTCTGAAACCTCCTGGTGGTTAGGCCATGGGAATGAAATTCGATGGCTCTTCCATATGGTGTCCATTGTTTAGACTCTATGCCCACGCCCTCCTTCGTGGATCACACATTTTCCCCAACATAGAGCTGTGTGATGAATCACCAGATTACGATCCCTTTGGGTTCACGGATGTTTGGAGGGGGAATTACCGTGGGGATCAGGTATGCATCAAGGCAATCCGGACACGGGATACGAGTAGCTTGGCGATGATCAAAAGGGTGCGTGGCTCCTTTTTTAATCAGAGTAAAACTCAGTGCACTTCTCAATAAGGTCGAAAGGTGCAAGTATCTTTCCCACCCGAACATACTCCCCATCATTGAGATTTCGGAGACATTGTTTCCACTTTGCATCATGACCCCATGGATGCCGGATGGAAGTATTGTGGAGTACACCCAAAAGAACGAGAACGCCAATAGGCTAATGCTGGTACGCATCCATTGAAGTTGATATGAGTACACTGCTGACCACGTCGGTAACAGCTCGCGGGGGTCTGCAGTGGCCTCTCGTATCTTCACGGGCTCAACATTTTACACGGTTGTATCGCTCCTGTAGGTGATACAAAATGGTCTGTATGCCCACCCGCATGTTGATGCTTCATACATACAGGGCAACATTCTGATTACTCCAGATGGCAACGCATGCCTTGGGGACTTTGGGATCATGGGTAGATTCACTAATTTCCGGGGCTACCGGTTCAAGCAAGGAACTATCCGATATATGGCCCCGGAACAGTTTACCAACCACAATGGGATTGACTCGCCCTCAAAAAGTGATGTTTACTCGCTCGCGATGACATCCTTTACGGTACGCTCCTCCTCAATTGAGAAACCGAGTGATACTCAATGCAATCACCCCATTACCATCAGGTCCTCACAGGGGTGCTTCCATATGATGGGATTCATGACTACAGAACTGTAATTTCCCGCATTAAATCTGGGAAACGACCTCTGCGTCCAAGGAATCAAGGTGCAAGGCAATGGTTGCAACGCAGAGTATGGGACATGATTACAATCTGTTGGAGCGATGACCCAACAAAGCGATGGGAAGTCCCCGTCATGCGTGAGCTATTTTTAACAGTGGGTCTTCGGAATGCCAATTCAGGTAATTGGAATGCCCAAAACATCAGAAACCGTGACCGAAAGTTCCTGAACATTGAAATAGGGCAACAGCGACGTGGGAGATTCCTCCCACGGATCACCTCTCTGTTCCAGTTTCTCCAAGTTCCGGAACCAGAAATTGAAAGGCTCGTTAATGAAATGGATAAGGCATGCTCTTCCACCCCCTCCAGTCCATTCCAGCTAACGCGAGCTGCAGCGTCTTGAGAATGAAGCTATATCAGATCGGGACCGACTCAAATTGTTCAACAAGCTCTGCAAGACATGTAGCCGACACAGGGTGATCCCAAAGTCCATGCACATCCCGGATTGTTCAGAAGGCTCTGCGGAAGTCGCAAGCGGGGGATATGCCGACGTATCGCAGGGCGTGTATGGCGGCCGTCGGGTAGCGATCAAGGTTGTGCGCGTGTACATCACGAGCGACATGGACGTCATCCTCAGCGTGAGTCTTCTGCCTGCGTTGTCACACTCGTATGTATGAATACGTTACAGAGATTCTGTCGAGAAGGAGTCGCCTGGAAGCATCTCCGGCATCCAAACATATTGTCGCTGATTGGAGTGACGGTCAGTAACCAGCGGTTTGCGATGGTTTCCACGTGGATGGAAAATGGGAATATCAACGAGCTCGTTGAGAAGGATCGGCACGTGAACCGGATTGAGCTTGTGCGTGCCATACTCAACCCGGACAGGAGCTTGACTGATTCGCTGTCCAGCTGGTTGACGCTGCGAATGGGTTGAAGCACATGCATAACCTCCGCATTGTCCATGGAGATTTGAAGGGCGTATGTGTTTTCTCAAATCAGATATTTGCACACCCCTCACTGATCGCGAAGGCGAACGTCCTCATCAATGAGAACCGACGAGCCTGTATCGCCGACTTTGGCCTCACGACCATCACCGGCGTCGTGACTCACGCTGCCGCTGGGATATCACAGACGTCGTTGATTTCAAACGACACATTGATGTCGTTCACTGCGGGGGGAACATACCGGTGGATGAGTCCTGAACTTTTATACCCGGAACGGTTTGGGATACTGCAACCAGACAACGACAGACCAACAAGGCAATCCGACTGCTATGCTCTGGGCATGGTAATCTACGAGGTGGGTATTCATGCAAATTGGTTCGTGGTTCTAGGCGGTTAACTGGTAATCCCCCCAGGTACTATGTGGACACCATCCCTACATTGAAATACAGTCGGATATCCTAGTGATGAACGCGATCATGGAAGGGATTCGACCGAAGAAACCGGAGGGGGCGGCACGCCTCGGGTTCAGCAATGAACTGTGGAGGATCGTTGAGTTGTGCTGGTCGGAGAATCGTAACGCGCGACCCAGGATAGAGGGTATTCTTTCTTGCTTAGACGACGCGACGGCGTTTTGGTACATGAGAGATTTTTGACCCGCGATACGGGAGCGGAACGATGTGCTTGTTGACGATTTCATCTTCACTTGTTTTTCGTATACATATCTTCTATTGTTCATTTGGCTAGTATATAGCGGAATCACATATATTCATCGAGTATCGCCAACACCTGATTCGGAATTCAGGGAAGGGGGGGTGCCAGCGAGCGGTGACTTCGCAGGTCGTAAACATTAAACGTTAAACGTTAAACCTCCACGACAGCCATATCAGGCAGCCTCTGCCGTATCCGCAGCCCCAACGGTTTGTCCACCATGGGAATGAGGTAGCTACCCTCAAGGTCGTCGGGAGATTTATGCGGATAGTCGTGCTACCCACCAAGGCGGTCGACCGGCGTAGCGGCCGATGACGAGACCCCTTCCGAGGGAATATACGACGATTTTCAAGCCGAACCCCACCGAGGTCTTAGGGAATACCGCACACTCGCCCTTGGCACCCGAGATGGATAATGAGTGCTCGACCTGGATGGCCGCGATAGAGTGGACGACACGCACCCTGCGGAGAGTGGAAGGCAAGATTTCAGAGAGCGCGATATATTGAAGCTTTCAATGCTATTCCGTAGATTAGGGTCCTAGTTTGTGAATCGCGAGACGGAGTTATGCTGATGCGTTTGACGAGGTTGACCATCTAAGCAACAGTACAACCAGGACCGCAGGGCCAACACGATGTCAACCCAATCGACTTCCGACCTCGATGAAGGTTATCGCGTCAACGTTTATCGTTTCTTCCCGATGACCTCCATCTGGGGTACATTCATCCGAGGTCAGCTCTTTCGTAGCGCACTACCAGATGTCTGGCAGAGGACGAGTTCACATCTCGCTCACGTCCGGTCCGCCGGTGTATTCAGGACAGTAACGTTCCAGTGGGACCTGGGTTACTTTTGATCAGTTCACTGCATGATTGCCGGAAGGACCTCATCGTATCCTTAGTATTTTTTTTCCGGAATAGATCCATCTTATTCATGAAGAGAATAACTGATGTCTGTAGGAACCACCTCGAGTTTACGGTGGACTCGAAGAGCGCCAGCGATTCCGTCATCCGGTTCTAAATTGTCAACGTCAACGTCAGCGGAGTCGAGATAAATTTATCAAAGTGGACGCAATGTACCTGATCGTACTCGCTTATGGCTGTACAGAAAACAATACTTGTCATGCCTTCAAAACAGCGCATCAACCCCTTTGGTTCCAGCCGTTGGGTGCCGAGGTCAAACATGCGGATTCTCGTGGATTGTAAGAATTCAAATATGCTTTGGGAGAGGTATAAGAAGACGCACGATAATAGGCCGATTGAGAATCGAGTGTCAACAACCACGGTCGTTTTCTGTTGTGATCTCAGGATATCCGTCTCCGTTGAAACGTAATCGAGTTCCCCTATCCGATGGGCTTCTTCGAAGAAGCTGAGCGCGTATCGGTGCGGGGGCCGTTAGGTGGTCACGGGGCGAAGGATACATACTAGGGAGCACTGTCCATCAGATGAAACTCGCTCCAGTGATTGACCAGAAACTTGGGGATGACAGGATCCTGCCATAACTGTTGGGCAGCGAGGGCAAGGTCTTCTGGGAAGCAGTATGTCGACGCAGATGAGATGAGGTCCAAGTCGTAATTCACGATTTTGTCGGCGTTGTCCTAAACGCACGAACGAAACGGTTAGCGGTGGGGGGAAGGCTAGGCACAAGCGTGGGCCACGCACTCGGTTCATAGGCTCCTCTGGGGAAACTCTGGCTTTCCTCATAGCCAACACCACAGCCTGTGCGCTCTCCATGAGGTTCTTGTAGATAATTGGTCGGTAATACGCTCGCTCCCTGTCGGAAAAGCCATTCTGACAAATAATCTTTATTTGCTTCGCGATTGTCGATTTTCCCGACTCTCTAAGCCCTAAGCATACAAGGTCAGCTCTTCGCTCAGGGATTTGCTCGTACGTTGGAAGGGTATGAGGAAGTTAATCGGAGAATGAAAGGCTGCCGGTCAACGCTCGCCGGCGCTGGCTCTCCCCGGACTAGAGAAAGCTGGGAGTAGGAAAACATGGATTCTGATACATGCCAGAGGAGTTGCGGATCTTCCAAAGCCATACTCTGACCCCAGGCCGTGAGCGAATAAGAGCGACTTACCGAGTAATAGAAGTTTACACTCCTTCCTGAACATCATGGGAACTTCCTCAATTTGCCTTTCCATGGCTGCCGAGTAGGCGAGAGCATCGTGGTATTTGTTGCTTGAGGCACGGTTGCCCATGGTATGGGCCTAACGAGGGCGATAATAGGATTGTAACTGCGAAGGTTGGCAAGGGAGTGTTGAACGCGAGATGTTTGTTGGTTTGCGGTGGTGGCTGTCGTGAAGGACGAGATGAGATTGAGGATGTGCCGGACTGAAGCAGGGTTCCGACTCTATTGGATTATGATCCTCGGTAGAGGGAGAGCGACTGTGGATAAGGAGAAAGCCAAGAGATCATCCGGCTGTAGGACCGGTAAGGGTACAACACGAAATGAAGTGGTGTGAACACACACAGGGATGCGATTTGCACACGCTGGATTGAGGTGGCGGGGAAGTGGTGTCCAGGGCGGTAAGGTTTCTGGAGTCTTACGGCTTTGGGGGAGGGAAAAGGGTGTTGAGGTACAATACACGAGGCCGTAGGAGGGGAGGCTGCACCACATTAGTAGCTGCTGTGTTTTTATACATCCTGCTCTTCGACGGGGATGGGAAGGTAAGCATACAGCTTTTGTAATGCTCTGCTCCTCAAATCCAAGATTGTATGCGTGGGTTTGGCCCTGCGGCAACAATGACGGTTACGCTCTCGGACGTGACACAGAATCGGACACTCCTAGTCTCAGACACCACAACGTCTTCAGCATATGCGCTGGACACGAGTTGTCGGCTGCCACCAGCACAGCAGGGGTATTGTTCATGTGGGTGCTATCAAGGCGAGTCTCTTACATTTATCCTCTCCTATCACGAATACACGAGCGAATGACTTCTCTCAGAAAAGCAAAGGAATGATCACCCTACTAATCGGCCAGCACTGCTTCCAAGCTCCCACTAGACTCTCCAGTCGCGCCTCGAATGTGAAGGTCTCGTCTGTCACTCGTGAGGAAAACCACACCCTGTCATTAAACTACGTGGGGGTAGGAATTCTGGATGCGGTAACTCCCGAGTCACTTTACACCTTCAAGTCTCCCCCGGATGAGACTTCGTGGCTTGATTTCTCCCTTCCCCACCCCCGATATCTAGTCGCGTTTTCGGTGTTCCCGCCTTCTCACGGTAATCGCAAGATGATGTACGTTCGCAGGATTCCCCCAGGTGCAACATAGTGGGAGGATTTGAAGCAGGTTTGCGTTGGCACGGTAGTTCATTGATCACCCTCCCCAGTACACTGTATGTCTCATCGATCCGACCTTTAGATTCTAGTTGACCACTAAACACGAATAGGATTGCGTGCAGCTGAACCAGTGCAGATGTCACTTTCTTCCCGCTCGAAACGTACTCATTCGTACACAGCGGCGCTTCGTAGTTGTGAACCACGGTGATTAGCGCCCGTTATGACGTCAGGGGAAGTCACCCAATAGTTAGTTGAAATGTTCGTGACATTCCATTCACTCGTGATATAGCTCCGTCGTTTACAACACCGTCAACAGTATCAAAGTACTCTAAAAGCATCGGCACCCCTCCACGTCAAATACCAGGTAACAATAATACCAGTGACTGCAACACAGCTTACAACCACCAAAAGAAATTGGCGGTTCTTCCGCATCTCTAGCAGAACCATGTCTGCCTCTTCAAGTACAATCCAGAAATGCGAATGAGCCGTTATTAACAAGATGTTCTTGTTATCCACCGACCTCGGAAACGTTCCCAAACGGTAATGTACCTTGTCTGTGACAGTTGGGTGGCCTGAGCAAGTGTCACGAATATCGGAGGGCTGTTGTACCCCTCAAATGATCGTGCCTATTTACAAAGTTAGGTCCGACCCTCTGGAACCGATGATCAATCCACCTCAACTGCAAGGATCCGCGATTGATCGCAATCTTTGGGTCTTGCCTCAGGCTTGGAGTGGGATAGCATGATACGACTCACCAGAACCACCCACAGAACCGAGAGGAGACTTCGTTGGGATATCCCATAGCTTAAGAACGCCTGCGACATTGGGATACACCAATAGCCTGTCAGAGTTCAAGAAGTTTGACACGGCAGTCGGGTACAAATCGCGCTCCGCAGAGTATCCGATTGGGGTTCCGTACGGAAGGCTGTAGAGACTGAAACCATCGTGCGTATTGTTGGCCGCAATCATCGATTCGTCTTTTGACAAGGACAGACTCCCACTGGGCAGTCGTGTGAGTACGCGTTTATAGAGAAACGCCATACGCTCACACATCCGCCCTAATCGGTGAACGTTAAACGTTAAAAGTTTAAGACGCCGGTTCGAACGCGCGTCACTCGGGTATGAAGAGAGTCGACCAAGTTTCCTTTCACACGGCTGCGCGACCATGAGCGACGACATCCGTGCCCTTTCAAATTTCAACGGCGAAAGGCGTTCGGAGCTTGGCGGACAGTTCACCCATCCTCTTCTTCGTATCCGCCTTGTGGATTGCATTTCCCGTCACCCACCACCCCGGCTAATGGTACTCCTCGCGTCTCTGCCCGGTCCCCCATCTTACAACGACTCCATCCTTTCAACGAATCCTCATCTTGTTTCCACGATCAAGTCAGCAGTGTACTTTGCGGGAGGGAGTCCAGGGCGATGAACCAGCGTAGCTCGTTGGCTATGTGTACCGTCTCCACTTCGCTTTTTCCGCTCTCTGCTTATGCCAACGTAGGCTCTTGACAGTCTCAACCCTGCCAGTTTTGGTTTCCGGAAATGTCTACGCGGATTTGCGAACATATGGCGCAAAGATGGTACCACCGACCTCCATGTCTCCTCGTCCTCGCTAACGGGTATCGGTCGTCGGCCTGTCGCCTTTGGAACTTTCGCCGACGTACACGAAGGACCTTTATCATTCGGGGGTTTGTGTCAATCGCATCCGCGTATGTTCTGGGGACTACCCGGAGAAGGCCACAAAAGTGCATTGTCATCGCCACCGCTCCCTTTTCCAACAGACCGTAGCGCAGAGTGCTTGAAACGTCAACCGCGTCCTTAGTATCGTTTCCACTGCTCTCAGTTTATCTCAGATCGGACGCCCGGCGGTAATTCCACGGGTATTGTGTTCGACGTAGATCGACTGGTACCGTAAGTGTCCCTCCCGTTGTACTTGATCCCACGCTTCCTCTCTCATCAGCTATCCGATGTCGCTGCGGTCATCAGCTACCTCCAATCCCGCAACATAGTTTATGAGGACCTCAAGAGGTGCGCGTTGTTCTATGGCCTGCCTAACCACCGCGCTGACGCTTATCCAGACAGATGCCGTTGGGCGTGAAGCCAGCCACGCACGGATCCGGAATCTTGGTCCGCTGGGGTAACTACAGACGCGGGGTCCCCGTAGAACGCTTTGGATGACCAGGGTCATAGCATGCGGTGGATCGCGCCAGGGATCCCGGACGGGCGGTGGGCGAGTAGCAAGGAGTGGGTGTTTTCTCCCCTGTGGCACGTATATCGCGGATGGGTTATTTCGCTGAGCTCCGACTCACTCGCGCGGCTCCGTTCAACAACACCCTACACACAGGCGACAGCGGTTGACAAGCGCTTGCTCTGGCCAACACATGCAGACAAATTGCGGACATTGGTGCAATACTGCTGCTCCCGGAAACGTTGGAGGTGTTTCGTGTAAACCCGGAACTTCCGCCCTCTCTGTGTCGGTCTACTCCCTGAGCTCATGCACCGGAATACTTGGTGTGAATCAAGGCTAGTACTACTGAGTAGAACGACGGCGGGACGGGTGTGGTTAAAAAGCGGATAGCTGCCAGCTTGGAGGCTGCCATTGCACCTACGGTGATCCGAAACCTTGGGTCCGCCGCTCGCGACAAGAGGACAGATAAGGCGTTTCCTCACACATACGGTAGCTGAGGTAGTCAACGAGCTTGTGAGATTCCAGCTCCATTTCAGATGTTCGATTTCGTGACTCCCGTCCGTGGGGAAGGTCGCTGAGATAGAGGAACCCGTCCCCTGTATTCACGTTAGAGCAGGTTTGTTCTCCGAATATATTGTTGCTGAGTGACTGGGTGACTGTCCGTAAGGTTACACCGTGTACACACGATCCTAGATGAATATCAGAGGACTTATAAGGGAACTGCTAGGACCCCGTCCGTCGTGTCGGGTCACGGTCAGCGCGAACCCCGGCTACTGGCACCCTTCTACAATATTTAGAGATATCTCTAGTCTTACGGATAGTCACCCACTAGCGCATCTCGCAATTGATCCTATGTTTACCACTGTCCGTAAGAAGGGCTCCTCGTAACCGCCCAATCCCTGGAAGCGTCGATCAGAGTGACAGGAAGCGTGAACACACCAGCTGGTCGGTCCAACCCTTCTGAATGCATTCCAGGGTCGCCTTCCATTACGTGGTTCAGAGTTGGATCGTCTTTTGATCCTGATGGATCTGATCCAGTGGAGGGCTTTCCGAACGCACAAGTTGCCGTTCCGTGGCTACGAAGCCCAACCCTCGACTGTGAAGTCCATCGCGTTTGAACAGACCCACCCGAATCCACTCACCGCTGTTGAACTTTAGGGACAAGGGAAGGAATGGGACCTCTCCTTGGCTTGCGCGCTCGATATTGGCTCAGTCCCGGTTCTCGTTTATCAACTCTTATGATCTCCGGGGTTTCGTTCTGGCCAAGGGACCCGATGGTCTTGAGAACGGACGTGAAGTATTTCCATGTTGGTTAGTCGGGTTGGATCAAGGTTGGATTGGCAGGCAGACGGAAGACCGGCCTCTACTATCTCTCGTTTCGCCCAGCACACGGAATACGTAAAGGAACTTGAGACTTATGATCAGCCAGCGCAAAAGGGTCCATGTCCCTCATCTTGATCCGTCTTCAATTCCAAAACTCGTTTGCGGCTCGTCTCTCTTCTCGGGCCCCCAATGTACAGCTTTCCGCCGACCTCGCCCCAGCACCTACTCAAGACGACAACGCGGAACAAGCTTCCACTCCTACTACCGATACCACCGCTAACGTTCGGCATGTCGCTCCTGGAACTACCGAGGCTGGCGTGTTATTGTCGTCCCTGGTTAAAGAACGAGATCCACCACTAGACCTCGTAAAATCGGACCCCAAGCCATCCTTCCCCCTCCCCCGACACCCTCCGCTCGAACTTTTTCTTGCCGTCCCCCGTGTCCTTCGTCGTCAGGCAAGTCTTCTGGGACATGTGTACTAAACCCACAACCCAAATCGCGGAGTACTTCCTCTCCTGACTTTCGCGCACACTTATTCAGATACGCCGGGCTCCTCATTCTCCATTCACAGAAAGGGTGCGCTCTTCTCCAGAACTCACCTAGACGCGATGCGCATGGCTCAGCCCTGCCGTTCTTTCCCCATATAGATTTCGTCCAGGACCTGTACCTCAAGGAACTCGGGGCATAGAACCCAGCACCAAAGGGACCACATCCCTTGTCCTCACCCTCCCATTGACCTCGAAACCCACCCCCAACCTTCCCAGACCGCCAATGACCATGTCGGTTCCATGAAGTATTCTCCGCTCCCAGTTCACCATAGGCCCCCTCTCCCCGCCGACCTCGCTTTGAAACCCGCCCGGTACGGTGCGACGGAGCCACATTCCACTCCCACCACCACCGCCGACGACGATAACTGCGCAGCGACGGAGGCTAGCTCATTCTTGTCGCTCCTGGAGCTGATATCCCAAAGGACGAAGCTTACCATTAGACCTCCTAATGCAGATTCCCGACTCTGCTTGTGTTTGGCGGAAGAGCTGGCACGGTATCATATAATAATCCAGCAGATTGACAGAGAGATAGAAGTTGGCATTCTGCATTTCTCTGACCGCTGTGGCCGTCGGTCGGGTCCGCACCTCCTTCAACGTCCAAGGAAACCGTCAGCATGTTCTGAAGAGGCTTCACGACCTCCCCAGAGTACAATCATGGATGATTACGAGTGGGTACCCGCCACTGACATTCATGCAAGGAGCGTACTGATGGCTGAATTAATTCATCAAGGGTTCGGGTGGATCCCGACGGTCGTTGTCCCCCCCCCTGTTATCCCCTTGAAGAACACTTGGGTCAGTCGCTTCGTTGCAAGAGAGAAGAAAAGGTTGTCACACTCCATCCCTCCATATGTTTCCTTTTCTACCTATTCGCAGCTGACACTATGGCCCCGACTGCGGTCTCGCATCTGCGGAATGGTGTCAGTGAGCCAAGTTCTTTCGGGTCTGCTACCACAATCCAGTATTTATGGGTACGATACGCGGCACCTGACTCTGGTATTCGTAGGAAAAGTCAAACGGAGAGAAGATGACGAGTCGAGTCGTACAAGGACCTTGAGAGTTCTAGGGAGGGTATTGGGACTATTACGCGGTTGATGGCGCCAGTACCCTGTTGTACGCTATCCGATTCGGGCAATGCCGTGACCACGGTGAGGGAACGGTGTGGTTTCCGCGAGGCCGGCGGTAAACTCTGCTTGTAACACCGGCAGTTGGCCAGATACCTCTTTTCCTATCGCCGCGATCTTCCCACTTGGTCGGGTTGTCATGAGTTTGACAGAAGCCCATGAGAGTGAGCCACCAACTGACATGAACACGAGCGGTGACAGCTGACGAATAGATGATTTAGTTGACTTTACCTCGCTCACTCCTGAGATCCTGACCAAACTTGGGGAAGACTTCGTGCATGCGCTATCCGTCCCCAATCCGGGGTTGCGTCGGGTAAAAGGCGAGAAGGAGTATGCGGATAGGATCTCCGAAGCGG
>Ga0307517_10004453_pt1 | contig 21516 bp, 25 predicted proteins | sample 23_EM_MG_FD_194515 | JGI IMG/M metagenome (GOLD analysis project Ga0307517, IMG submission 194515) | Populus trichocarpa ectomycorrhiza microbial communities from riparian zone in the Pacific Northwest, United States - 23_EM | ecosystem: Host-associated > Plants > Roots > Unclassified | place... | reverse complement strand
CCATTTTATGATGGGTCAAAGGTGAAGTAATTCTTTGCAAAGGTTTCACTTTTTCGATGGCACATTTCCCGGGCGATGGTATCCGAAAGGTTTGCCGCTAATTGCATGGTATTTAAAAGGTTTACCCCTCCCACCGCACAACATGACAGAAATTATCGAAGTGGATGAAACCGAATAACGCAGGCTAGGAGCTCGGGGGGCATCCCGAGGAGGCTCGGCGGCCCGACGCCGCCGCCTCCGCCGAGATTAGAGACATCTCTAACCCTTCAGATTCTTGGCGGATGTCTTATGTGCCCTCCCTGCGGAGTCCGTCCTGGCAGCATCACGCGACACATGAACTATGACATACCGGCAGTCCAGGTAAGCTCACTCCTTCTGTTCCTCCCCGAGTGTCGTAAGGTCTCATTGACAAGTAGCGCGTAAACCTAATCCCAACGTCAAGCTACCCTCTCCGTGTGTCCAATCCACTCCGCAATCATGCTTGAGGTATAAGGGTCACCTATTTTTTTCCCTACCCTATCCCCCATACCCCTCCTTAAACCCGACTAACCCTCCTTAACCCCCCTAGTCACCATCAGCCTACACCCTCCGACAACACCGGGCAACCAGCGTTGTCCTCACGCAAGCCGAGTTGGTGGAAATCCGTGCCGCCCAGCGTACCTTCGAAGGTGCATACCTGCGAACTGCGCTCTCACAGTTCTCCTTCTCCCTCATAATCCTCCGGATCTTCACACAAGAGTTTTACTCCATCGGCGCCCTATTCGCGGTGTTTGGTGCATTCATTATGCTCGCTAGTCTTTTAAGGAGGAGGAGTGGGAACAGGCAGTTCTTTAGGGATGAGAACGAAGGGGGAAGGAAAAAGTTCAGAACTTCGGGGAATGTGGGGCTTTTCTTTCTCTCTTCTATAAATGGGATGTTGCTGATTCTCTTTGTGGGGGGGATAGATTGTTGCGGTGGTCAGTCTGATTAGTATTGCTGCATATTCTACCCTGCTGGTTCTGTTGTGTAAGTTGCAGGGGGAATAGCTTTGGATTGAACGATCGAGCGGGGGAGGTTTTGGAATGGGCAGGTCCACAAATCAGGTGATATCATTTACGATAAGCGAAGTGTATTTTAATAACAATAAAGATAAGAAAAACCAAAGGATAGGAAATAATGGGGAGAAGCGGGTAGGAATACCAAACATCAGAAGAGAACTATAATATAGTATTAGCTTTGACTATGCGCTTTCCCCAAAACCCCGGGAAGCACAAGTAAACTTGTGCGTTTTGTATGGAAATCCATGTGATAAGCTGTTGCTTTTGTTGATAAGTACGGAGATGGCCCGCTGTCACTGGCGACTAGCATTTATGCATGCTATCATTGAGGTACTGGTGGCACCAGCTCCTTGAGACATCGGAGAGCGTTATTGTGCTTCTGAACTTAGACCACTCGATCCGGTGCCGAGCACCACAAGGCAGCAAGCACCACCACTGCCTCCCTCGGAGGAGATATCGGATCATCCTCACCTGAATGAAAAAACTCTGGCTCATTTTCCTTAGTCACTACCACGGCCTACTTAGCACTCTACCAGCCACTATCATCTCGTAGACTAGAGTCCATGCCATGAATCACCTTTGTCATACTCAGTGTTTTACCAGTGTGAAGAGAAGCTTCAAAGGGAACTAAGGTTAACCCCTAGTTCCACTTCTATGCTACCGAGAGGTAAGTATAGCGCATCACTTAAGTAGATCACACCCAGGCTTGAGAGTTGTATGTTCGTGATCTCAGATGCTCCACTCCCAAAACACTCCGGGCTCCCTTCAAGCCCCAGAGCATCATGTGGAGAAATACTCATACCTATAACCCAAGGCTACTATGTAAATGAAGCAATTCGCCTATCTGACAGTACTGTGAAAGGTGACTCTCCCTCGCCAAAAGAGAAAGTCTGCCTTCGACTTTTTCTTACTATACCCCCAATCAGCTGCTACACTAGTACATCTTGGTTGAAAGAAATCATATTCTCATACCCTCCCAACAATGCTAGGGACCACTAGTTTTTAGTCTAGTTCAGGGCTGATTATCAACAGGATTCTTATTGAGCCTCCTAGACAAGAGATATCGCCGCACCCCAGCTGGCAGCAACTACTACACCTCTAGGAGAGACTTTGTGCTTTAGCGAGTAAAACCTCGGATGACAACTACAGTACTAAAAACTTTGATAGAGTCGAAAATATCTTAAAATTCGCGACACCCCCAAGCTGTGTTGGACCTCTGGCTCTTCCTTGGATTGGTGGGAAGCTGTCTACTATCCTCCTGGCGGGGACCAGACCGCTGCCTGGGCACTGGTTCTTCCTCTATTAAATACTATCTTTCACCTGTTGCCAAAGCATCAGTCCGAAGCAGTTTTACGGTTAGATAACACGGAAGCATGATAGGAGATAATACACCTACAAACAGCATCAAGATTCCTGGAAATTGCTTGAGTGCCCTCACAAACTTTACAGAGCATAAATACAGCACCCCAATAACCCTAGCCATCACTGGGTTTCCACTACTATTCCATTCTTACAAGCGTATCCTTATCATTGCTAAACTACTCTCCCATGGCAGCAGGTTCGCATATCGGCGCAATGCCCAAAGCCCAGGCAACAGGCGTGGCAATGCATCGCTGTATATGAAATTGGACCAATGCTGGTAGCAACAAGTGCACCACCTATGAGTGAGAACACATGAGAAGATGCAACCACCGGTAGCTGTGTTCAACAATTATCACAGTACGCAAGTGGAGGTTATGTATTATGGTGGATATTGGAAGCCTCAGCAGCTCACATGGCCATAAGATTTCCCTTTCTGTGAGATAGAACAATTTGGGGGCATTTCCACCTCGCTATGAAGCTATTTCGCAATTCCAAGCCACCCGCTGCTTGCTCCATCTCCCATTTTCTTCAAGACCAAGCATTCTAAGGACACTGGGCTTGGATCGGCGGCGAAATATAATATAACCAATGCGGCATGTCTTGCCCGGCCTTTTGTCAGCTCTCGGGAACTGCACTTGAGCCCGCTTCCATATAAAACTAATTGGCCTAATTATTCAGTATCAAACAACCCATCCTCCACATTTTTCTAGCGGCATCTACATACACGAAATTACTGTATGAGCCTCTACTTGTACACTAGCTCCTTTACGCCCTTGATCCCATTTGTTGGCCGTTCTCATCAAAACTCACTCGGCCAAGAAAAACAGGATGTGCCGGAAGACGCACGATAGAGGCCGGAATCGAAGTGCAAAGTAACGGGACTGATCAAAGTAAGAAGGAGAAGAATAGTTGTTGTCTTACATGTTCGTCTATAGACGCGCCTGAGACAGCCGTACTTATAGTTATGCGCAACATGAATGTACTGTACATCAATATGACCACAGCCATTTCCTAGATCCTTAAGTCCTAAGCGGCCAGGCAACTAGCCGAACACTTCCGTATCTGCCATCACACTGAGGTGACGTTTCCGGCAGGATGTCTTGAGTGGCATTGGTTGCGTGCAGTAAGATGCCGGAACTGCTCAGGTATGTGGAGTCGCCAACCAATGAGGATGAAAAAGGAAAAAAAAGGCTTAGCTAGTACTCGTAATCGACCAAACTTAAAGTTGACCTCTTATTACAGCATACGGTACCATCCCACCTCTCCCTCTCCTGGACCTCTCCCTCCCACCATATCCGATCCTCCCCAACCACAAAAACGCCAATTATGGATACTCGTGATCCTCCACGCTGGCTATCTATCACCGGTCAACCACTCCCAAACCTCGAATTTCCAGACGGTATCACCGGCATGTTCCCTTTTCCGCCCCTGAGAACCATCCACGAAGCTAACCGCTTGAAAGGAAAATGTCGCGACATCAAAGAATTCGAGAAGCTGAACCAGCTAGGGGAAGGAAGTCTGTTCCCCCCCACCCCCAACGTTACTTTACTGCGATTCATAGTATTAACCAACTCTTTAATCGCATAGCCTACGGGGTAGTACATCGAGCTCGAGACCACGGATCCAATAGAAAGAAAAACATTGTCGCTCTCAAACAAGTTCGAATTTTCGATTCTGATCGCGGAAACGGCATTCCAATCACCGCTCTACGCGAGATCTCCATATTGAAATCCCTCCGACATCCCAACGTCGTCAACGTTCTGGATGTTGCTGTCGGCGTTGAATTCGACGAGGTTTACATGGTCATGGAATACGCGGAACAGGTTGGTGGAAACTTTTTTCCCTTTGGAATTTTTACTTGACGGACAATTGGCGCACCTCGACTGGCTTATGAATTCCTTCGTTCAAATGGACGATGGAGTTTTGTGCTTGCGTTTCGGCTATTCTAGGACTTGGCAAATCTTCTCGATCACGCGCGAGTCAAGTATTCTGAGAGTGAAGGTATGCACCTTTTCTATAGTTTCTTTTGCGCAAGTGCAACCTCGGGTTTGACAGTCATCTAGTGAAATGTCTTATGAGGCAATTGGTAGAAGGGCTAGAATATCTGCATCGGCACGATATTATTCATCGGTACTCTCCTTCAAAAGTCCTCCGGCAGGTTCATGCTAACATAAACACTAGGGACATCAAAATGTCCAATCTTTTACTCACAGCTCACGGCATCTTAAAGATCGGTAAGTTTGGTCAACATCTCACTCAGGAACAACAAACTTACTCCTGCAGCTGACTTTGGTATGGCACGCGAGTATTCCCCCCGCCCCCTCACCCCCGGTGTGGTTACAGTTTGGTACCGAGCACCCGAACTCCTCCTATCGGCCAACCGTTACAACCCTTCCGTGGACATCTGGTCGGCTGGCTGCATTATGGGGGAATTGATCCTCCAGATGCCTCTTCTTCCCGGCGAAACCGAGACCGAGCAGTTCTCTCTTATCGTCAAACTCATCGGTTCACCCAACGACAAGATCTGGCCCAAGATGCGTCTCCTCCCTGGTATCTACGAAAAAAGCGCTAGTAACAGAGGCAGATATTACAATCCACCTGTCGGAGCCCAGAGCGAGAACATGCTTGAGAGGCGCCTGAAGGGTCAGTCGAAGGAATCAATCAGATTGATTAACGAGATGTTGACCTACGACCCCGATCGGAGGATCACAGCCAGTGAAGCTTTGAAACATAAGTACTTCACGAGGGAAATGCCGCCCGCCCAGAGGCCAGAGTTGATACAGACTTTCCCGGAGATCCGGAACGAGCGTAGCGACGACAGTAGCCATCATACTATAGGCAGTGAGGGGTTAGGCAAGAGAAAGGCGAAGGATGCAGGTGGCTCCTACGTCTTTGACTTTCCCGACAACGGATTCGCCGAGAGTCTCGATGGCGGGAAAAAACGGAGACGGAATAAGGATAGGGGAGAGTAAATCTTTTTCATTCGGCGCAATTATCTTAGAGACGGTGGCCTTTTTCCTTCCTTCTTTTTTTCTTTTTTCACCACACTTTTACATCTTTTTTCTTTTTAGATCGTGTACTGTCCGACGCTTTGCGTACTAGATGCGATAACCAGTATTTCTATTCCAAATGTAGACTATGATACGATACCTGACAGGGTGTCGAGCGTGATAGGGCAGCGGGTACCACCGCCTATCCCGGAGGAGATAGCGCACTTAGCCTAAATAAAAAAACGCTAACCCATTTGCACTGTCTGGCATTCACCCGCCCGGCACCTTATCGGCCGGCCCACTCTCGATCCCTGCCTGCGCAACACACAAGCAGATCTCATGTTCCTTCTCTCCATCTTTGCTTATCCCTCTACTCGAGTACTTCTCGCTTGCATAGCACTAATGTATTGGTGCTTCACAGTTCAAACCCTCACAAAGCAATCCTTCCATCTACATTATTTCAGCAGCCATAAATCATGTCGTATCAGTAGATCCAATATGAAAGCCAAAACCAACACCAGTCAACCAACCACAATCCCGAAGAAAGAAAGAAAGCAAGCAACAGGAAACTCCTGGATATAATATACTTTATCTTCGCCTCTACTTCAAAAGCTCGTATCCGCCCTCCGGCGGCATAACCCACCCCGCAATACTAACAAACCCAGCAATAACAAGCATAACACTCCAGGAAACCGTTGTCATAACCCAACTCAAATCCAACTTCCACCCAACAAAGAACCTATCATCGTAATCATAGAGATACGCCACAAGCGACACTGCGCCACATTGTGTCATAGCTACCCAATCGCTCGAAAATTAGCCCAAATCTCCTTCTCCTTGCTCCTCCTTCCCACAACCAGCATCCCTATAAAAGAGGGAAAAGGGGACACAAACCGCAAACAAGCACAAGCCCAACCAAAACCTTCCACCCATTCTCCCTCTTCACCCGCCCGCCCATGAGGATCGCTACGAATGCAGTTATTATAGCGCCTTCAAGGACGAGTGCGAGGCTCATCAGGAACGCTATTGAACGCCACATGGAACAAAAGTAGCGGTCGTGCCCGTGACACTCCTTGTACGTTGGGAAGCGCTCGCAGCTACCTGTCAGGCTGGAGCAGCGTTGGTGAAGGCCATAGTGGTATGTTACTGGGCCGGTTTCCTGCGGAGTTGTTGGTTAGCAAGGCGGAGAGGAGTGGAGGGATGGAGGGAGGGAGGACGTACTGTCACTTCAACGTAGGAGGCCCAGCGAGGGATGATTGCCGAAGTTAGGGTTAGAATGGAAACTGAGGATATATCGAGTTAGAGAGGTGTTCGGTTAGGGTGTCGTTCTTTTCAGGGTGGGGAGTTGTGCAAGAGGGCAAGTTCGTTTGTAGAGAATAGATGGAAATGTCTCCACTCTCCCCCTTCCTACAGTTAGGAGTTGATGTTGTGTTCGATTGAGGTTAAAGGCCGCAATAAATGACGTAACGACATACCTGCCACAAAGGCGGCGAGCGACGCCCCGTAAATAATCTTCCGTGTCATGATTTCTTGGCCGGTTTTCTCTTCTTCTTCTTCTTCTCCCCCGAATACTGTAGTCTGTTCTCTTTCACTCTTAAAGAGAAACTCTTGACTGAAGAGAGGTGAGGAGAAGGCGAAGAATAAGAAGGGGGAGAGAGGAATAAGGCGGAAATTTTGTTATCAGCAAAGTGGGGGGTCGGCGGTCCAGTTCAGAAACAAAATCCCGATAACCCACCAACAGGCTCGATTCCCGAACCCCACAACCAGACACGGACCGTTCTACAACGCCGTAGATTCTCCGGCTGGGTGGGAGAATTTTTGGTGGGGTGGTGTGCCAAAAAGATATAACCGCTGGCTGGTATTGAAATTTGGGAGGGGGGTCATTACGGCGCAGCGGACAGGAGGGGTTTTTTACCATGGCACTCGAGTAACAGTCACCTGAAGGAGAACTGCACTGGAGGGGGGAGGAGGAGGAGGGGGAGGAGGAGGAGGGGGAGGAGGAGGACCTTTCCTTATTCACCCAACTATCTAGGGGAAAGAAGGGTAGCGTCAATTGGGGGATGGATTCGTCAATGGTACCGGTGCTCGCAGGAAGTACTCGTCCGGTACCGTACTCGTAAGCGGTACCCGAAAGCAGGGATTCACAAATGTATGGCAAAAAAATCCGTGGGTGTCAGAGCGTCCATACAAATTCAGGAGGCTTGCCCCCGGATACTCCATGCCTGCTGCGAGTGCAGTACGTAACTGATTTTAGTCTACAAACACTGTCAACAGCCCGATAGATAAACACCGGTATTACCATCCGGCACCCCGAATGGGTGGAGTTGAGAGTGCTCGAGAGAGCTGGACCTGCGGCTGAGAAAACATGAATTTCTCGTCAAGTTACCCTGCGGGGATTTCTTGCTTACCGGATTTGCTTGTGGAGCCGATGTGGCGCTCGCGGAGCAATCCCCATTCCGATCTTAGGAGCTGTTGCCCCCCGGGAAACGGAAGAAGACATCTCCTAACGAAGTATGATATCCTAATGGAGTATCGTGACCGTCACATAGTTGAAGGGATCGTTGGTGAGGCGTCTTAGGAGGGGCAATCGCGATCTCCACCGGGACACCAAGAGCACGGTATCAAGTTGGGCAAGGCTTAGCCTGCCTATCAGTAAGATACGGTAAACATTCTCGCGAGGTCTGCTCACCCCGTGACTCTTGGGCTGCATGTTGTCACCTAGGACAAGCACCGGTGTGTCCGCACCAATGCAAAAGGGTCGGTATACTGTAGGCTGTCAAGCAATATTATCGCGCCGAGTTCATCACCTAATATCACTCGAAATTATATAAGAACAATGTTTTCCTGGGTTCCGAGACTGCAGGTACTCACAGAAGGCCATGTCCCTCCTGGTAAGCCGGCGCACTGCCGAGCCTCAGTAGTCCTGTTGCTGTCGAAAAGAGGTAGAACCGGGGCCCGCAAGGGGTGGGGAGTCCGGTGTGATGACGAAGGTCTCTCAAGCAAAGAAGCTCAAAAAGGCTTTTCCGCATAGTCTAACTTCAAGGCACCAGCCGCCAGAAGCAGGGAAATTCATCCTCCCAAGTCACCGATCCTCCGCGGCCACTATTTAGTTTTAATACCACCAGGCGAGAGGGCCGATTGCGGCATATCCCTCGCTAGCCTTTCGGCATCTCTTGGCATTTGTAACCCCTCCATTTTCCCCGCTACACCAGATTTCCCCGATGCCCCCTCCTTCCCCACATGATTCTGCGCCCCTCATCCGCTCTTTTTGGTAAATCTTATTATTTCAAGTCCTCATCCCTCCACATAATAACAACAGCCTCCCCTTTCCGCCCCATTAGCCAGAAGTTTTCCAGACTCCCGATTTGCACTCAAACAAGGCACTTTTCTTCCAAGAAAGGAAACATGGCTCCGCAACTTGACGGGTACTTTAAGCAGTGAGTAGATCCTTGTTCATCCCATCATCGCCCCCCCGTTATCGAAATGTGCCAGTTTGTTTGTTTATTTGTTTGATCATGGAACATTACTGATTGGCATCCAGGGTAGATTTGATGGCGGATTCCTTCATCAATCGTTTGTTTCACCTAATGCTTGTTTTTGCAGTTGCGAACCCTGTTACTGAAAACAGCCAGGCCTTCGCTCCGCCGTTGCTATCCCATCCGTCTCGGCTGACCCGGACTTGCGTCCCAAGGTCGTCGCTATGGCTAACTTTCTCGAAACGGAACTCAAGGCCCTTGGTGCTTCCGTTGAGAAACGTTTGCCTGGGAAGCAGCCCGGCCATCCTAATCTCGACCTTCCTCCTATCCTTCTGGGCAGATATGGCAATGATGCCAAGAAGCGCACCATCTTAGTCTACGGGCATTACGATGTCCAGCCCGCTTTGAAGGAAGATGGATGGGCCACAGAGCCTTTCGACTTGACCGTGGATGAGCAAGGCAGGATGTATGGAAGAGGTAGCACCGACGATAAGGGTCCTGTGTGAGCTCCACTCGTGCACCTAGGCCTCAACTGGAGAATATGCTAATGTTTGTTCGCAGCCTGGGTTGGATTAATGCTATTGAGGCCCATCAGAAGTAAGCATAATAGCCCCTTTTTATTTCTCTATATCTTGTGTTGTCTGCTAACAAGCTTTAGAGCTGGCGTTGAGTTCCCCGTAAACCTTTTGATGTGCTTTGAAGGGATGGAGGAATACGGTTCTGAAGGTCTCGACGACGTAATAAAAGAGGAGGCAAGCAAATTCTTCAAGGACGCAGAGGCTGTATGCATTTCCGATAACTACTGGCTTGGAACTCAGAAGCCATGTTTGACATATGGCCTCCGGGGATGCTCGTACTACTCGCTTACTGTTTCGGGGCCCGGCCAAGATCTACACTCTGGTGTCTTCGGTGGAACAGTCACCGAGCCCATGACGGACCTGGTTAGATTGCTCGCGACTCTTGTTGACAACAAAGGAAAGATCCAGATACCTGGTTTGAGCGAACTCGTTGCTCCTTTGACCGATGAGGAGAAGGAGCTCTACAAGGATATCAGCTTTGAGATGTCAGATCTATATCAGAGTCTTGGTAGCGAAACCAGCATTCACGCGAATAAGGAGGATACACTAATGGCTAGGTAAGTTGAAGGAGTTAGCATTACTACTACTCGCGAGTTAGTATATCTAATCGTAGTATATAGATGGCGTTACCCAGCCCTTTCCGTCCATGGTATCGAAGGAGCTTACTCGGCCCCTGGAGCAAAGACCGTCATTCCCGCCAAGGTTATTGGAAAGTTTTCCATCCGCACAGTTCCTAACATGGAACCCGATAAAGTAGATGAGTTGGTCTTTAAGTTCGTGGATGCTGAATGGAAGAAGCTTGGCTCCAATAATACCATGAAGTGTGAGATTCAACATTCTGGCAAGTGGTGGGTTGCTAGCCCAAAGCATTGGAACTTCTCTGCCGCCGGCAAAGCTGTCGAGAAGGTTTTTGGCGTCAAGCCAGACCTTACTCGCGAGGGGGGTAGTATCCCTGTAACATTGACCTTTGAGCAAGCTACCGGGAAGAACGTCTTGTTACTTCCCATGGGTAGTAGCACTGACGCTGCTCATTCCATCAATGGTGAGTTTCCTATCTCCTTTATGCTAAATGCCCCACACTAATTTAGCACAGAAAAACTTGATAAGAGGAATTATATCGAGGGAACCAAGCTTCTGGGAGCATATCTTCATTACGTCGCGGAAGAGGCACAGGTTTAGCTGAATTCCTGGAAAAAGAACTTTCAAGAGTTCCTTATTTAAAATAAAATTATACCAATAACCTGCAACTTGTTGAGCGAAAGTGAGGGTAGCATTAACATCAAAGCAAGGTCGTAGCCGCCCACCAATAGCTTGCGGAAAGCTCATGAAATCACTTCTGTTTGTCAACCGAGTGATTCCATGTGACCATCAGAGGTTTAGAGTTCTTCTGCACGCGCGATCTCCTTATATTCTAGGACATTAAAAGACTGTATACCCGAATACCAATCGCCACTGAAATTCCAACAGTAGGCTCCTTTCATACCGCACATTAATTTGACGCCGGACCTTCCTTGGGTGCAACAAAGAAGTATCATGCCCTGCGACCAACGGCGTTAACCACACAAAAGCCCACGAGCATACCCACCCCCGCCTGCAGACGCGCCCCGGCGTATCAACTCCGTACCCCCTGCGAAATTAATACCACGGGCACAGTACGGTAGCTAACGTTTGCCCCCCCCCCCAGCTTGCGCTTAAATACCATCAGAAACCTGCATTTCGTAGCTCCGGGTGGTACTCCCCGGTGGTACAAGAACTCTTACGCTACGCGATCGCATCGTACCATACACACAGTCTCCTTTCTGGGGTGCAGCAGTTATTATATTACCCGCTACTTATGGTGTTCCCACAATTTTCATTCCGTTTTGGGAAGGCTGCTGTACACAGGTTCTCACTCGAGATTATCATTGCATGGGTTCCGTGACAACAAGGTTCGGAGAAACCTTGGAATATAGTTGGATGTCTGAAATACACAACACGATTTCCTCTCGATTCTCACTTGCTCCATGCAGAAAGTGGGAGGCACTTGAAGTGGTCGGGACCTGTTTGCAATGTGTTATGATACGATACCATGATATATCTTTTGGGGACAAAACCCCTTGTCTTGGCAGGTACCACAGGGCTGCAAGGAAATAATTAATCACCGTGATACTAGTTCCTCCATCCCAGTTTGGCAGAAAAATCCGAACAGCTATATCCTGGGAGGCTTCAGGGCAATCTATTTTTTTTATAATTATCTTTCGGAGTTTTTTTCCAACTAGACTCGTTGGATTTTACCGGGTCGGGGGCCCCGGTTTTGGTGGTTATCAAACGGCTTCTGCTTGTGGGTATTTTGAAACGTGTCTCTACGGATACCAAGATGCCAGCACCTTAGTGGAATTGTTGAAAGAACTGAGGTGCTGGTAGGACATTCCAGGAAAGGGGTTTAGATGTACTAGTATTGTTGGGTGGTAAGTATGACGTACTGTACTCGAATAATCTACAAGTATTGACTCTTTCGTCCCCTCCTTTCTCTCCCGGCCCAATCGGGGGGGGGTTCACATGATTGATTAGTTACAGGGCGATCAGACTAAAGTTAAAGATGACCGTCGCCTTAATTGTCTTATTTTAATTATCGTACAATCGCACCTCGCTATACCGAACCGCAATTGGACAACCGAACACTTTGCTATAGTTTACCCCGACGGTTACGATAGACAGATTCCCAATTCCCAGATAATTGCCTCCCTCCCTCCCCTCGTAAACTGCTTTTGCCCCTATTTCAACTCCCCCTTCCGTTTACTCCCTGAGAGCGATCTCGGGAGGGTGATTTTTGCCGACCAAACCTCATGTCCAGAAAGGAAAGGAAAAAAAGATGACGCACTGGACCGAGAGGTGGATCAGACGGCGAAGTGAATCAGTTGAAATGCGCTAGAAAGAGTAGAAATCTGGACATTTTCAATTGACGAGAATCAGGAGGGCGGGTGATATTTCTGGTAGCGCGTTATTTTAAATTTACCCGCTTTTGAGCTGAATTCGTGAGTTTTATTTTGTCCAACTCTCCCGAGTCAGTTTTGCGTCTGATCCGATTCCAGGCCGTTCTTCGCTTGCGGTAGCACAGCGTAGCGATATTCTACGCTATCGTGTTGCAGATAAAAGACAGTGCAACGATTAAGACCCTATTTTGTCGTCATCATAGTCACCGGCCACGGGTGCGGAAGCGTGGCCGGTTGCACAGAGGGGTTGGTGCGGGATGCGGTTGCTATGGATGAATCAGATAAAGAGAATTTGTTTATGTATTGTCCTGGTTGTGAACTCTGTCAATAAGTCAAGGTGGTGGAGTGGTTAACACGTTCGCCTGCTATTACTTCGGGATAGCTGTCCAGCGGATGCCTTCGGGCGCGCAGGTTCGAATCCTGTCCTTGACGCACATTTTTTCTCTCTTTTGTCCTTTTTCATCCCTGGGTTTGGGCATTCCTGCGTGCCTGGACTGCATCATATGGCAGGTGAGGCGCATGGGTGGTGGTACCTGTCTTACTTACATACAAGTACAGTCCTGGACAGCGATTGCCGAGAAGTGCAAAGTGCTTGTCTTATCGGTGGGGAATGGAGAGGGGGTAGTGTACGAGTACTGTATGTACCATGCGTGGATAGGTACCACAGGCGATGGATGGATTTACTCCTGCTTTTCCTCGAATTCCTCGCTCGACCCGAATCGCAGGTGCCACACTTTGTCTCGAGCCACTGCGCCGCTATCTCCAAGCACCCGTTTCATTATGGGCGGTAGGTACGGTAGTATCCGCCCGTTGTACCCGTATGATACCCGTTACGATAGTAAAAAGGGGGGGCAGTCTGTAACATCAGATCCAGGAAATGATTTTCACACGATGCCGCACTGCGAAAGCAAGATTCATACCCGAGCTACCGTACCGTACGCACGAGTACGATTACTCGAGTTATGGCTATCATACCGGGATTGCGATTACTTATCTACCGGTATCCCAAGCAGCAGCAGGAGTTATCCATCACATAGTTACCGCCCGCCCATCCATCTATCCATCAATCCTACTTAGTCATCCACCGACCGATTTACAATATCGGCACCATGACGATGTATGATAACTGTCGACGGAGAGATGGTATTCTGGTACAGTACAGCGCGGTACAGCCCCGTGCCACTCCTTATGTTACCGTAATACCGCGAGAGCGGGGTACTGTGCTGTACTATGGCTGTCTGTACTGGTAGGGGTTGTAACGGTATGATACTATATCTATTATAATATTATTATGATAGCATAGTGAAGTGAGTAGTGACCGATTGTAATGGTTTATTATAATATTATTATTATGTGTGATATGCAGTACTAACTAGTAGTACCACACTTTCCTCGTTCGTTCGTTCGTTCCTTCCAAGACGGACTGACGGACGGGCGGGCCGGCGGGCGGATATGTTTGAAATCGTGAGCTAACCCGGGAACAACTCTTTTCCTCCTTCTTTTCTTCTCGAACGGGAGGAGGGAGAATAGAGTTCTCCCTAGTTAAGGGCATGGTAAAATGTGCCAGCCGGTTTTTTCGGCCGATTAATCAATTGATCGATCAGTCAGTCAGTCAGTCAGTCAATGTCCGCCCCGCCGCTTCCTTCCTTCCCTCTCTCCCTCCTTCCTCCCTTCATGTAGCGGAATAGCATCCACCATTGAACAAACGGCCTCAGCGCACGTATCATACAGTAAACTACCCTCCCACTCCCCCTCTTACCATACAAGCAACGTAATAGTAATAATAAGATACGGGGATTATCATACAGTACGGTACGGCCTTCCCCTCCCCTCCCCTCCCCTCTTCTCTCCCTTCTCCTCGCACCAACAGTCTACAGCACTGCACCCAGACTGCTACAAACTCACGAGACTAAGGCTTAAGGCGCTGCTGATAGGGCGCCGACCTACCATCGGTATGTGGTATGGGGATGTCGCGTCCTATCATACGGGAGGAGGCTCATTAGCACTAGCGTGACCCCGCACTGGCTGCAGTATATAGTACGGGGTACGGTGGCCTTTGGTTGCCTGGGGAGTGAGTGCTGTTGCAAGGTTGGTTGTTTGGTCTTATGGTGATGGGCCGGTTGATTGGTTGATGGTGGTTGAGGTTAAGGTGGGTGGCTTGTGGTCGGGGGGGGGGGAGGTTCTCTCATTTTTAGTGTCATAACTCCCCTGCTCCAGAACTGTGCTGTGAGTGGGCTCCTGTTCCGGTGACCTGCGCTATGGCTGTGGAGGGAGGGTGAGGTGGAGTTTAAGAATCTGTTTTACCGGTGCTTTTTTTTTTCTTTTTCCAGTTGGGGGATCCTCAATTGTCTAGACTTCTCCCCGCTCTCCCTTGTGTCTTTCAGTTAGTTTACCGTCGCGTCGCTCGGTGGTGGCATTATGGTTACTGCATGCGAGAAATGAGGGGCGATTTTATTTTTTTATTTTTATTTTTTCATGGTCATACAGATTTGTGTCGTATCTACCGATGGATGGATGGTGTGATGTGAATGCTTGGGCTTAGACTATAATAAGGGTTGTTATCATACCGTGGGCTTTTCTTTCTTTCTTTCTTTTTTGACTGCTGCACAGAATGGCACAGATCATGGGGATACTTGTGCGGAAATACATTTGTTGAATGGGTTCTGCGGGTGTTGGCGGAGGGGGAAAGGAAGAGAGAGAGGAGTCTGCAGTTGTGGGCGGTTGTGACAAAAGGTCGTCCCCGAATGAAATGGCGTCTTTAGTGCAAGAAAGAGTCGGTTAAATCCCGGGCAGCAAATGAATTCATTGGAAGAGGGAGGGTCAGCATTCCGACTTCCGGGCTAAGTTAGTCCTATTTCCTTTGTTCGAGCCTTCTGATGGGCTCAGAGCGCGACCACCGAAACTGGAAGCTGGGTCTAAGATGAGATCATACGTCATCCGCCACACCCTTTTCCTGTTAGTTTCTTTTTCTTACCTTTTTTTCTTTTCCTTTTCTTCCTCTGGGAATTATGCGATTCCTTCTGAGTGGTCCATCGAGAGAAAGGAGCCGAGAAAGTCCACAATTCCCCACCAGCGCTTTACCAGAGGGGGAAAACGTCTGGACAAATCGGGGATCCCTCGATTCTTTCTGTGTAATCTAACGTCTGGCTCTCCCTCTGTGTGTGTCTGTGGTGATTGCTGCCGCTGCCCTCCCCCCCCGGCAGCTTTGCCCAGCCCAGCTAGCATAAGTAGGGAAGAGTCGTTAAAGTTGACTGATGATGCTTGCCGTTCCCTACAACGTCACCGTCATCCTTCCATACCTCCCTCCCCCTCCTTTTACACCGTACGTACCGATCATCCAGTCAGTAACATACAATACCGGTACATTTCTGCCCGATTTTTCCTTTTTTTTACCCCCTTGCAAGGCCGCAGCACTCGCCCGCTCCTCCTTGAAATCCCTTTTTCACCCCCCCCCCCGAATTTCTCGCAAGTACGGTGCAACCATACGTGCTCGTGCCTCGTGTCCGCCCGCTGCGGACTAAAACAGTTTTCGTGCCATCTCTCTGCTTGTTAGAGGGGGGAAACCTTACCACCCAGATCACAAGTACAGTAGATACCACAAATTTATCTCTCCTTCTTTGTCCGGAGAACTACCGGTACCGTGCCTTGTCACCCCCAGTTCATTATTGTCATCTGTGCGCAGGCTGTCGCTTAATTGTTGGGTGCGGATTCGCTGTCTGATCTTGGCTCACTGACGGTAGTTTTTTTCTTTTTTTTCTTTTTCTCGTCCTTTTCATTTTATTTTCCCTTATTTTTTGCTCCTCGCGATTGTAACTGTTTTTCTCTCCAAACCTTTGACTTTGGTTCTGTTTTATATTTTCCTCTAGGTTGGAAAATATTCAATCAGGAGGTAAGAAAAGTCGAATCGGGTTATATTGCAGAGCGGGATAGAGAGGGAAAAAGGAGAGAAATAGAGAATCGAGAGAGAGGGAGAAAGAGGAGTAGTGAAGAAAGAGGAGAAGTTAGGAAAGAGGGGAGAAGAGGGCGCAGAAGAAGAAGAAGAAGGAGGAGGAGGAGAAGAATCGGGTGAGACATAGGGTTGTTGTGCAAGATAGCTGCTTGCTTGCTTGGTGGTTCGGTTGGGAGGGGGTCTTTTTTTGGTTGTTCCGCTGCTTGGTCTCTTCTGCCTCGAAGGGAAAAAGGGAGGAGGAAAGGAGGCACACGGAATTTGTTTCGAAAGCACCCACTACGTCACCTTCGTCACCGTCACCTTCGTCAGCGACCCCCTATCGTCCTCGAAAATTATCGAGCTCCCAACAGCAATCCACAACAGCAACGCCGAATAGTACCTGGAGTTACTGCAAATTAAGAGGCGACGAGCCTTTTTGACGGCTGCGGGCAAGCCACCGCCAAACTCTCGCTTCCCGCTTGTTATTTACTCCATTTCTGTGGGAAGGAAAGGGTTGGCAATTTTACTTCTTTTCCCCCAAAAGTAAAGGGAAAGCAGCAAAGGGAAAAAGAGAGACAGAGGAAAACGAGTACAGAACAGAGGTCCATATCCAACGAACCTCCCGCTGTTGATATTCGTCCCTCTAACTCTGGTTTAGAGAGAGAGAGAGAGAGAGAGAGAGCCGAGTCCACGGTATCCCGAGGAGACCTTTCAACCACCCCCCGATAGACATTATACAGTACGTACAGTTCGCTTACAAACTCTTCACACATACCTTATCCTTTCATATTCGTAGACGCAAATCACGCCTACATACCACGCTGCTTCAATACTACTGTACGGCACCGTTGGAGCGGTTCTACCGAAACTTTTTGGTAATTCTTTCCTTCCTTCCTTCTTCCTTCTTCCTTCTTTCCTTCCTCCCTTCCCTGCTCTCCCCCTTCGTTCTCGTCGTTGTCGTCCACCTCCCCTTGACTTCCTCCCTACCGCACCTTGTACCTGCTTACTCTCCTCTCGCCACCCGCTGCCCACCCCCCCTCCACCCTCCATGAGCCGTCAACCAATACCTGCCGCGATGATCGCCGACGGCTACTAAACAAGCCATAGAGTAATTGCTAATCCGTCGTGACAATAGCCATCCTCCTCTTACCTGGTCCCCTCCCTTCCCCATTCATCCCCTTCTACCCAAAAGTGTGCATCCCTCTCTGTGAATATTTCGATCTCCTTCCGCCACTTTTTGTGGATCCCTATTTTTGTGCAGCCACCATTGTTTTTGGTGAGGAGGGAAAAAACAAAAAAAACAAAAAACAAAAAAACAGAGGGAAAAAAAGAAGGATTGTCTTTTCTTGGTGCACGTGTGGGCGTTTGAGGAATCAAAAGCGTCGCTTTTGCCTGTACCCACTATTTAGCTTTGAGACCCGCTGCCATACGGATCATCACGACATCACACCCACATCATTTCCCAACCATCGTCACTCTCCTAACTAAATACCTTATCGTCTTGCGGACAAGCAGGATATCATCCACACAGCAAATACATAGAAATCGTCATACGCAGTCATATTATTAACTATGTCAGCGGCTGTAGTCTCGAGGCAGCAGTCAAGCAGTGCTGGTCACAGCGCTGGAGGGACTTCGAATCCAAGCTCACGTATGGGAGCCCATTCCCCTGTTGATAGCAAAAAGTCGAATTCGAGGAGTGAAGGTATGTTTTCACGATGTCGGGATTTTTATCATTTACGGCCGTGCTATTCCGTTCCTTGCATTTTCCTTCCGTGTTTCTATATTGAGATTATTTACGCATTGGGCGGATGGGCTACTAAAGTTCAAATCTGGTAACTATACTTACCTGTACTGACATGGTCGTAAAACTTAGATAAACAAAGGTCTTCGTCAGATCAGTCTAACAATAACGGGAGAGATACAGCGAAAAACTCGTCGAAAGTTACCTCGCACACTTTATCCCCTTTGTCGAATTCGTCTCTGCCAGTTGCGAGCTCGATACACCCGCCCCAAGTTGCCGTCGACCAGCCTCCGGATGCCACAAAACCCTCTCAACAGAACAACCATGGTCCAAACCCCTCCCGTCCGCTACCAAGCAAAAAGTTACCAGGGGATACGCCAGGAGGAGGAGGAGATTACTTCAACCTCGGCCCTACACGTCTCGATCAGGAACCCAATCCCTTTGAACAATCATTTGCATCAACCTCAGATCCTCTCAATACGCCCAAGACAATTCTCCCACCTGTTACTGCGATAACCTCTCCTGCTTCTTTGCTGCCTGGTGGCTCAGGGGGATCTGCATTTTGGGGATCTTCTAACTCGCTTCGATCAGGGCCACTTTCCCCCGCTATGCTGCAGGGTCCCGCTTCCAACTCTAACATTGGATCAACTGGTTTTGACCACCACATCCGAACAGGGTTGACCCCTAACGAATCCGGCATTAGAGCTGGCTTGACTCCTGGGGGTTCCGGTTCTCTGTTTGCTCCATCGTCTACAATGTTTCAGCAATTTGTGGGAGGCGGGGCTACCCCGGGAACCATGGAATTTCAAAGGACTGCCCTTTCGGCCGCCAGAAAATCATCCCACCCCGCGCCATCGTTGATGTCTCCGCAACAGCAGCACATCAAATCAGAGGATAGGACCTCGGGCCTCGACCAGCAGAAGAGACAGCAATTGGACAATTACGTTGCAGATCCGGCGCATAACGCTGCCAATGGCTTATATTTGCTGGCGAATGCTCAACATCAGCAGCAAGAGGCCGTAGGCGCCTCGGGTGCTGGCATGAATCCTGGATCTGCACCCAGCTACCCCGGAGGCCCTGTATCATCGGGTACTACCGCGATCGATAGCTCGAGCCCAAACCTCGCCAAAAGAGCTTTGGTTAATAACGCATCTAATGCGGTGATGGGTGTTAATGTTAATAGATCCGTTTCTGGTGGCTCAATACCCAATAGCGTTCGAGGGATAAGCGAGATTAGTGACGACTTTGGAGGATCAAGCGATGAGGAAATGCAGAACGCGGGTTCACGGAGGAATGCTCGGCCAAAAAACCCTAAAGGCAAACAATCTGCCGCCTTAGCTGGGCGCCGAAAAGCCGATGATAGTCCTGGGGGAACTGGAAGGTCGCAGGCAAAGAGGGCCAAAGGCCCACAAGGTCAATCCATGTCTGTTAGTGGGGGCAGCGACGACGGACAAGATGACGGAAAGGATGAGAATGGCAAAGACACCAAAAAGATGACAGATGAGGAGAAACGAAAGAATTTCTTGGAGCGAAATCGGTACGTATTTCGGTTGTCACTCGGTGTTTTCTACCTGTTGACAGCGGGCTCTCAACTAAACTGTGACGTCATTTCAGTGTCGCCGCTTTAAAATGTCGCCAACGCAAGAAGCAATGGCTCGCGAGCCTGCAAGCAAAGGTCGAGATCTTTTCCAGTGAAAACGATGCACTCACTGCCCAAGTTACCTCTCTTCGGGAAGAAATCGTTTCGCTCAAGACGCTGCTCCTCGCACATAAGGACTGTCCTGTCGCCCGGTCCAACGGAGGGACAATGGCCACACTGGACATGAACACAGGCATGAACAATGACTATGGCCATGTTCCGATGATGGCCGGTCATTACAGCAACATGGCTGGCATGGGCGGCGGAGTCATGGCACCTCCTGGCGCTGGACGGAGGTATTCCTAGTAACGGGCGGCCACGATTAACGACCGAAACGATATGAATATAAAAAGTTGTGTTTTACCTAGATTCGTCAAATTTGTGACCGCAACTGGGTGGGAGGAAAGAAGGCTAGCATTCAACCAGTAGATCTTGGCCGAGGTTTTTATTTTCTTTGTTTTAACATGCTCCTTCGCCTTTTTTTTTTTCAAATGGTAGGTTACTATGGTTGTTCCTTCCTCCCTGCCTTATGGTGGAAGGATCGTTAGCTTTTTCCCTCTTGCCTTTTTTTTTCTAAATTCAATAGTACATATCTTTAGGGAGAGGGGGTAGGGAGGAATCGTCTTTTTTTTTCGTGGGGGTGATCTTTTTTTTTGGGGGGGGGCAGAATCGCGAATTATTAACTCAGTTTTCTCCCCCCACTCCGATAAGCGGGCGAACGGGCAAACAGACATCCTTTGCACCTTCTTGCTCTTGCGCTTCCTGCCCCCCCCCCTCCCTTCTTTCTTGAGATTATAGTATGTAACTTTTCTCCCCCCCCACCTCCCCTTGGGTCTTGTTCCTCTTTACTTATTTGCTATTCGCGGTTTCTGGGTCTGGAATTCTCATCGTTTTTGTAACTTGCGAACTTGTTTTTTGGTTAGTGTGTGTGTGTGTTTACTCATTCAGTGAATTGGTTGCTTTTGTTACTTTTACTTTGTATTGTACTCGTATCCTACACAAAATTAACTTTAGCTTACCTTTACCTTTACCCTACCTCACTCATCCATGCCGCCTGATTGAAGTCGCGATTTTATCTGGTGGTGACGTACCAAAAGGGGTGGGGCTTCGGTCCGGAAACGTGGATGTGGTGCTTACACTCGTGTTCCCGGTGTGGGTGGTGGTTTCGTTATGTGGCGGGGAGGGGGGAGGGAATGTGTGGTCGTGGATATAAGCTAGTTAATCGAAGTGTTGTGCATTGCACTATCTATACTCGAGCGCAGTGCCATATTGAGCGTGGGGTTTACTACGAGTAAAACGAAAAGGAGTAGGAGGGGCACTTTTTACTTAATTGCTTGGTATTTCTATCCACCATTCGTCATGCAACGTGCTCGTATTATATCATGCCTGAAGAAATGTGCATCCCTAACCTAAGGTGGACGGACATACGGGTCCAGGTCTCTCTATCACACTGCTGCTGCGGCCCCCGTCGCCTTGCTATGCTAGCTAATAGGTTTGGTTCTTATACGAATGTTTGTGCGGGTGGGTATGTTGAAATGGGGTCTTTTTTTTTCTGTTATCGACTGCGGTAAAATACTACTAATAGCTGTTATGCTGTGTGTCCTATTGTACTAGTTATTTTAGTCTATAATAGTTATGACATCGTGAATCTGATTTAGATCGACCCATCTAGGAACTGGGGGGGGGGGGGGGGGGGGGGGGGGGGGGGGGGGGGGGGGGGGGGGGGGGGGGGGGGGGGGGGGGGGGGGGGGGGGGGGGGGGGGGGGGGGGGGGGGGGGGGGGGGGGGGGG
>Ga0307517_10004452_pt1 | contig 21519 bp, 20 predicted proteins | sample 23_EM_MG_FD_194515 | JGI IMG/M metagenome (GOLD analysis project Ga0307517, IMG submission 194515) | Populus trichocarpa ectomycorrhiza microbial communities from riparian zone in the Pacific Northwest, United States - 23_EM | ecosystem: Host-associated > Plants > Roots > Unclassified | place... | reverse complement strand
GTTTCACAAAAAAAGACCAAAGACTTTCTTCCATCATCCGCCAGTCTCCCCAAAACAACCTACGAGAATGCGATAAGAATGCGACACCAGCCCTCCCAGGTCACTTTTGAATCACAGCCTCCTCCAGAACCCGCCACCATACATTCGGTCACGAATGCGCCTGCGTTCGGAGAGCCCATCCGTCCATAGCGACAACTGCAACAGCAGCGGCACCCGCACCATCAGCAAAGTCCAACACGACCCGTCCTCGCCCTCTCTCTGGCAACTCCACAACCACCTTCACCAGATCCTCCATACGCTACACCGTCGCCACATCTGCCACCTAGATACTTGAAACCGTTACCTATGCACAAGCCATACCTCTCCATGTGGGCGGTTCAGGTGCCGTGGTCAGTAAAGAAACGGAAAAGTCACGGAAAAGTCAACGGACAAGGGCAAAGCCAAAGAAGATGACAAATTTCTCCTCCAAAGCCACCGGTTCTCCTTCAAAACCAAGCAGTCTCTTTCGAAAGGGTTGAGTGGGAAATGCGGATAGACGACAATATCCGTGGGATAGCGTCGGAGAGGAGAGGAGATAGAATATTTTTGATGGTGTTTCTCTTCGGCGTGTGGGGCGGTGACGGTGGTTCTTGGCGCCCGATTGGGTTCGGCAAAGGTCGTCGATGAGAGAACGGACGGTTAGTGATGTTGGGACTTCCTCGTGGCCGATGCCTGCGTCTGGTGGTAGGAAGCTCAAGCAAACTCTCGCTGGAAGGGGAGAAGGTCTACCGGTTTCGTCATCTGCTGCTGCAGGTGAGAATTGGAATACGATGTCCAGCCACCACCGGATCAAGTTCCATATTCTACGGGCTTGCGACACCAGCCACGCACAAGCTTGAAACCCGGCTCTCCCGACAGCGCTCCGTGCTGCAGTTGGGCGTGTAATGGCTTTCCTCTTCATCGGCAAGTACTGCACTTTCAGGTGTTGCAAACCAGCTATTTCGAGAGTGGCCCATATGATCGAGAAAATCGACTCAGTATGCAGTGCTTACTTGGTGAGGACCGATTCTCTACCAAGCATTTCTAGAGACCTCGCAGTTTTATCAAGGAAAAGCTCACGCGCTTATTAATCATGGTTATACGCGAAGTTGGCCTCAGCTGCCAAACGTACGGAGATGACTACAGGTCCAGCTCGCCCGCTCTCTCTGTCTCATTTACACATGCAGTGTTGAGGTGTGGGTTTCTCAGTGGGCCTTCGGTTTTAGCTCTCTATCTTTCCTTCACGCTATTTTGGGTCTTTTTCTTTAGATGCCTACTTTTCTGCGATTTCATCGTAATCACTCGGCCAGAGGCCCGCAATTTGTGGTTATTTGCTCGTCATATTCGCCTGGTGTTGCTTAAGGGGCCCCTCTCGGGATAACCAGCGATAGGCTAGGCCTAATCTCCTACATCGACTTACACCACGAACTACAACCCGGGTGGCTAATACGGATGGTAAGTCCTTTTAGCAATCTCTAAGGTAGATGACATGAACTTACTGACCTCAATCGATAGCAGGCGAATGCTTAATGGGAGTCCACATGTGAGATATCCTGGAGGTTGATCCATGGCCCGAAACCGTCGCCTGTAACTTTAATTATCGATTACGTTGGGCCTTTTGTCTTGCGAACAGCAGAGTCCTTACTGCATGTGGTGTGCTTTTTTTAATCGTCTAAATATCTTTCTTACTCACTAATTCATGATTACAGTAGTAAAAACTCGAATGGACTACGTCAGACTCAGTCCCTTAATGCCATCAGGGACAACAGCACCTGTACTTGCTAGGGATGGTGAGTGCTCTGATCGTTACAAACTTCCTATCTGTACCATCATTCTTTGTTTGCTCGAAGCCTTGTTGTCGCTCAGTATATTGTACTCGAGGATTCAACCAGTTCCAACCTCTTATTCAATTTACCCCGCATGACCAGCCTTGAGTCTCTTCCAGTGCGGAGTCGTGGTGGTGTTCCTGCATCTCATTTATAGCACAGCCATGGACAACCATATCAGGGCCCTCGCTCTTGCCCCAAATCCTAACGCCAGCAATCTCTGAGCGAATGAGACGATCCCATTGATCTTCCAGTTGATCCGCAACGTCAGTCAGAACTCCTGAGAGTGGCCGTCATGTTTCCAAACGCGAAGAATACAGTTATCAAAGGATGGACATTCACGATGCAGGGAGATTTCCATTCACACCACGACGTAAATCATGGGAGGAGATGTGAGCCTATTATATCTCAACCGTAAAAATACCAATAGCAATTCATACATAGTGATGGAGCTCCTACAGCAACATATTGCTCCAGGCGCATTTCACAACTCTGACGAACGTTATGATTCGCCTAAGTGTCATCCACGCACACGAAGGGCGGTTCTGAAGAAGATACTGGACTGGGTGAAGGATGCAAATAAGGTCGCACGGTTTCTTTGGTAATACGGTCCTCCTGAAGCTGGCAAGTCAGCAATTGCGCAAACGATCGCCGAGCTTCTTGAGAAAGCAGGGCTCCTTGCTGCTGCTTTCTTTTTCTCTAGGAATGCAGCTGGACGCAGCACCAAGGCACCACTGGTAGCAACTCTCGCTTACCAACTCATCATATCAATACCTGAAATCCGTGCTCACGTTCTGGAGGTAGCGAAGGAGGACTCGGCCCTCTTCTTATGCTCGATTGAAGCTCAGGTTCACGCCCTCATCATCAGACTGTTGAACGCTGTCGCTAACGACGAGACACTTGCCCCGATCCTCCTTTCTCGCCCACGGTTAATCATCCTGGATGGCCTGGACGAATGTCACACCACCTCAGCGCAAACCCACATCCTGAACGCCCTTTCCACAACCGTAAAACATTTACACATCCCGCTTTGCTTCCTCATTGCGAGTCGACCAAAGCAAGATATCTGCCAAGCGTTCAATGACCAAAATGGTCTAGGCTCGCTTTCATTTAGCACTGCATTAGACGACACCTACAAACCTGATGCGGACATTCGCGTCTTCCTTGAGTCAACATTCAACGAAATCAAACGAAACCATCCTTCGAGGGTTCACCTCCCCCCGTTGTGGCCAAGTCGACAAGATATCCGATGTTTAGCAGAGAAATCCTCTGGCCAATTTATCTTTGCATCCAGTCGCAAAATATGTCAATTCCCATCGCCACTGGCCCCCCGATAGATTGAAAAATATTTTCAGACAATCTGCGCCGGGCCAGGAGACACCCTTTGCTGAGCTGGATAGCCTGTACTACTTCATCCTCTCGTCTACTGCTGACATTGAGAAGTTGAAAGATATCTTGCTGGCCCTCGTGCTGCATCCGTTCCAAAGGTTCCAAAGTAAGGGGTTTCAAACGCCGGCCTGGATCGAAAAGTTTTTATTTTACAGACCTGGCGAAGTGGATATGATTTTGAGCGACCTCCATTCCATTATTTCTGTCCCACCTCCCGATGATGGGGTTACTGAACTCAGGCTCTTTCATGCCTCACTGCCTGACTTCCTACTGGATCGATCTCGTTCAAAGGATTTCTTTCTTGATCAAGGGGCTGGGTAAGCGAGATTCACAGGGCTGGCTTTGAAGCATATCAACAATCTAACTGAATCTCCCATGAGGAATTTGCAATGTATGTCCTTTCCTTGTTGTCGTGACTTCTGTCATTCAATGAAAATGAAGTCTTCGTTCATCATGCATTCCGGTCTTGTTGTGTCAAAGCTCGTCCATCCCCAAAGCTCCTTGAGGACTTGTGCGAGCTAAACCTTGCAGCTCATATAAACCACGCACCGTCGCTGTTTTTTGTGGAAATTCCAGAATTGATGTGTTGGTTCGGAAGACAGGTATGTCGATTTCGTTTGGTAAATGGCTTGCCTGATTTGATGCATAAAATTTACAGCAGAGCCCAGACGGCACAGAAACCTTGCTAGACAGTCACTTAGCAACATTCGATGAATGGCTACGAGCACGGTTCATGTCTTTAGGGTCCCTCTTTTTTGCAGTTGTTACACTTTTGGATTTGCTCGACCCGAAAGAATGTAACTGGTTACAGCTTCAAGCCCTTCTACAAGAGCGATGTGGATTGATTTCTAACCATGACGTTTTGCTTGATCTAATTGTCAGGATAAAAGCAAGCATAGAATTCTGTCGGATAGTGTCGAAATTGTTGATAGATCAAGACCGAGCTAGGTCCTTCTGGGTTAATTCCCAGACATACATGAACCTGGCCATGCACTTATTGAAGTTTCTGTCTGACAGGTGAGTTTATAATCCTTACACTCATATGGTGCTAATGTGAATGCTTGAATTCATTCCAGACACTTCGTAGACATTGTGGATATACACGCCTTGATTCCAGAAAAGGGTACGACCTACTACGAGGTCGGGAAGCTGGCGCTCAACCTCCTTTCGATTTTGATTTCAAAAATTGAGGCTCTGGGTGGATTAAAGGCCCGCAAACTTGGTACTTTTCTTCAGAGGCAACCACCCTTTTGTTTGATCAAAGATGATCCACTAAAATCGCAGAAGGTTACGGCGGCGCAGGCCATTAAGGATTTTTTGAAGGTATGATTTCACTCAACCTCCTGCTTCTTTTCGCGGGACTGATAACTCTCAATCTGATAGAGATAAAGTGGTGTATTCATGGCTTTTTGCAGATTAGTCCCACTTGGCGGGCCTAGTGGCTACCATAAGCGATGTAATAAATTATTTGTGAAGACCATGAGTGTTGAGATCGAATCCCGAGTTAGTGGGGACGAACCCCAAGGAAGAACCCTGAGGAGGAACTTGAACGCCAGCAGCTTCGCCATGCCAAGGGCTTTCCATAAGTGGACCAAATTTTGGAGAGAAAACCGTGCGGCGTGCGCAACAGATTTGCCTTCAAAACTCCCAAGGAATGGTGAATCTTTACTGGCTTTGCCATGCCAAAGGCTTTCCATAAGGAAATGATTTTTTGGTCAGAGTCTATAACACAGTCATCACAACTCAACAAGCTGACATTCGACATATCATATTTTCAATTGAGGAAGAACTAGAGGCGACAGACTGCTAATATACATTAATGATGATGAAAGTTGTGGAATGTCACGTATGCAGACTCTGAGGAACAAATGGACATACTAGAACCCCAAATAACCCACCTCGTATCAAGAGTCAGACTTCAGGACAATGGTCTTCTTGTACACCAATAGAAGAAACATATTTCTTTATGTTTTCCTCCCCCGTACCAGTCCACCTTGTGCCCTCCATCTGGCAGGCCTTCCATGACGGCATAGCATACGTAGCCGCTAGAATGTTACTGATGACGTCTGCATTCATCTCCACCACGCGTCGGGTTGAAGTATCGCCTACGTTCATTGTCGTAGGTTGAAACTGCAGCTGTGCTTGCGCAGAGGCGCTGTTATTGCTACTGCGATTTCGAGGCGGCTTGATACGGTTGAAAGAACCTGATATATTGTCGAACACGCCGTCCGACAAGATCCAGTCTTGCCAAGGGATGTCATCGGGCAGGTTGTGGACAACGGATGCGAAGGGGTTATGTCCCCGGACACGCATTTCGTGGATGATGAAGATGGAAGGGAATGGCGCGTGGCGATCCTTGACGTCAATGGCGATGGCCTTGCCGTGGAACGGCCGAAGAGTGCGTTCATCAGAGTAGTTAATAAGTACGAATTTGTCAACCTGTTTCTTGTGAGTCTCAGCCCAAAGCAAAGGCAAATCAAACTCACATCTGGACAGAAACGGATGAAGTAGTCGTATTGATCGAAAAATTTATGATGGGTTGGGCACATAAGCAGGCCATTGCGTGGTTCATGATGAGGTTCCCCTTTGGCCCGCGAAGGGATCCAACCGCGGTCCTTGAGGTCGGTCCACCTTCTCGGATTAGCCTCGATCTCAGGAGGGCTCAAATGCCTTTGGACTTACAACGTACACCTGTGACTGCATGATAATGTGGCAATGCTCAGGTTTACTAGCCCCACATACGACGCAGCAAGCGATTCCGAGGAACACGTCTCGGTTGTCTAGTCCGGTGTTGAACGCGGTGGTCGTCGATATTTCCGACAGCGGACGGTCTGACCAGCCATATCCAGTGGGTGGCGCGTTTGGTCGAAGAGGAAGTTGGAACGCTGGGAGAGTCACCATTATGGCTAATGCAGCAAGAGAGACAGTGTCACCTTGCTTAAAAAGCAAGGTCCCCCACATTGTGTATTCTAAGTTGAAACACTTCCAGATAATACATGAACAAACAAGATTCGTATGGGAGTGTCGTCTCGAAAGTTGAAACGCTTCAGGACGATACATGAACAAACAAGATTCATATGGGAGGTGGTCGTCTCAAAAGTTGAAACGCTTCAGGATGGTACATGAACAAACAAGATTCGTATGGAAGGCGGTCTTTCAACTTCCATCGCTACCCACCGACACCCCATCGCCTCGAAAATGTGAAATTAGGTGAGTAAGCATGTTTATTAGATGTTTTATTTCACTAAGTGTGCTTTATTACAGAAAATCTCTTCTCTCCACCACTCAAGCGCTGCCAGCACGACATTGCCAACAAACACCACATCGCCTCTCCCCTCAGGCTCCAATGAGGGATGTGGGCATGGTTCATTGATATTGAAGGATATACAGCAAGTCTGGGCTAGCAGGAGAAGCGAGGGGCAAGATTGTGCACCGATGAAAATGCTGGTGTGTGTTCACTGTGTCATCACCGGCTACTGACCAAGTTGGTTTGCTAGCACCATATCACCCACGGAATCCCCAGAAGCACGGCCCAACGCACACGACGAAAAAATGACGAACGCGTTAAGGCCGCCAACCCATGAACATAACATGCACGTACACGACACGCAGTCCCTCTGGCCCCTACGCCTCCTTGCGAATGCTCATTGAGCCAAGCTCGGTGGGTTAGACGATCGCAACCATCCGCATCCGCACCCTGTGTCAGCACGAACCACTCACACGAAGATGTACCCGAACACGCGGATGAAACGCGAGCACAAACGTGAACGCCGCCCACCACCATACCAATGACGAGCTGCCCACGCGGTATATCCCAACTCCCCACCACCGAATTTAACCTCACAATGCTGCACGGCGGTGTCAATTGACACCTGCACTGCTGTTGTGAGGTTTTTCAGTCGGTTTTGGAGGCATACCCGTGTACGGGTTGTATACCCCCTGGGCACGGGTACGGGTTTTCTGGGTTACGGGTGCGGGTAGCCCTGGAAAACCCCAAGGTTATTCGTGCCAATCCCTAGCAGCCTGTAGATCGATTAACTCGTGCATCTTTGACATCCTCTTCTGTGTACTCAAAAATAAGGACTTCGTTCGATAGGTCATTATTATCGTTCCTAGCTTGCTCTTCTAGCCCAAGCTCAGGTTCAATCAGCATTTGATTTTTCGAATCTGCGTCCAATACCTGGCAGAGTTTAGTAGCACCATCATTACATTCATGATAGTACTGAATGTTCACCATTACAGTCTTCCCGAATTTATCGATTCCTGCAAGGAAGACCAGCCAACTGTGGTCGAAGTCCTCCCGGCCCTCTTCCCCGACTCTCTGACGTAAGGAAGAGAGAGTTTGTTGGGAACTGCAAACGGGACTCCACCCGCCAAATGATTTGTTGAGTGTGAGAAAACACAGAAAACGAGCCAGTACCTGAGCGGCATTTACTGGAAAAAGTCACTCAAAACTTGATATTATTGTGTAAAACATTTTTGCCGATTTTTGTAGATGATTTTATTGTTCACTCGTACCGAATCTTGTTCTAAAAACCGTTTCCAAAACCTCGCGGTCCGCGCGGTGTGTACATGCTGTAATACTGTACAGCGCAAACTCAGCCTCACCTCGAATCACCCGCGGCAACGACGGGTTTTCCCATCATAGATGCTCTGGCCACAAAAAACGAGTTAATGAACTTTTATAATATTTCTGTCAAAGTTCTGTATCCTGAGTTATTATTTCTCGTACGTGGATTGCATATTTAACGAAGTAGTTGAACGATCACTACGCTGGCTTATCTTGACGTTATCTTATCTATGGATTCGAGGTTTCTTTTTTTCTTTTTTTTTCTAATTCATGTCCGAGAATCGAGCATAACATAAACTGAGAAGGGGCTGAGAGGAGTCAACCGCAGGTTGACGACGAGCAGCCCTCGAAGTATTTAGTTTCAAGCCTTCTTTTAACAGCCTGGGAGTCGGGGATTAGCGCGCTGCGTGCTCGGCACTGCGCTGCTACGATATGAATAAATGATCCTTAAAATACCATTTGCTCCTGTACCTTGTACCGACCTACATTGGTCAACGATCTCTTACAAGTTACAATTAAATAAAATCTTTTATCTTGAACATCAGTGTCCACATTGACCAACAACTCAACCAACAGCTTCTACATTCTTGTCTTGTGCCCAAACAAGCAAGGTGTTAAGTCGACTTTAGTCGACCCTTCATAATTTAGGAGGGGAAAAGTTACGACTATGAGGCCACGTGATTCCATTTTCGACGCTCGAGCCAACTACATATGACCCATCGGTTTGTCAGCAGCGCCCTGAGCAAAGGCACTAAGTTTTACTTACATAATCGGAATGTACTCGAAAACGCTCGATACTCTTACTTCTTATTCGCAATTTATTCGGTTACATAGGAACGGCTCGAGTTTACTCGATTTCACGCAATTTCGCTAGGCGCGATTTTCACTGGGAACGTTGAGGGTTGGGTGAGAGATTTTTGAGAGTCGGATCTCGTACGAGGGCGAACGAAGCGCGATATCGACCGTATTGTATTGTCATATCATGGCAACGACAGCCCGAGGATTGGCCGCTGCCTGAATAATTGTCGAGAGGTGTGCAATGAAAATATTAGTTTTTATTAGTTCAGAGTTGGTCCATCGAAGGGCGCTCATTATGAACACGTGGGTTTTTACGGGCCGATGCAAGCCAGCAGGCAAGCCTCGGACGCTTTAACAAACGTTGAACACTAGATCACCTTTTTGGGAGACTCCTTAGCTGGTAGCAGTGCAGGTAGGAATATTTTTGCTTTCAACTTTTGTTCAGGATGCAGGATGACAAGTTATTATTCTAGAAAGTTGCCGCGCACACGAACTTGAATGCTCCAAGAAACCTCCTCCGAGTCCAAGCCCAGAAAAAAGTCGGCCAATGAGGCCAGCCGTTTTCTTGACCTCCAGATTGCCCAATTAAACGAGTCTATTCGTATCGTGGATAGCCAGAGAAATGCTCACCTTCCAATCTCAACGCTTCCCGTGGAAATTCTTACCAAAATATTCTTGCTGCACCAACACAATATGACGGTCCAAACGTTCGACTGGATTAAAATCACTCACGTTTCTCAGCGATGGAGAGACATAGCCCTCAATTTCTCGCATCTCTGGATCCATATCCCTTTTCACCATCCAAAATGGGCAAAAGAAATGATCACGCGTTCTCAACATGCCTGTCCTATCGTCAAAGCCAACTATATTCCTTCACTATATCCATCGGAAGCACAACTCCTGAAGACTTTTCTTCAACAACACCTCTCTCGCGTTCAAGTCCTGCAGATTCGAAGCACCGACTCCCAGCTCCTCGCGAAGCTATTCCAGGATATTCAACCAACGTCCGTTCCGTGCTTGTCAACTTTAAGCCTGTCAGTTCAGTGGCAGGACCCGGGAACTGAACCTTCTGCAGTCTTCGACTTTCTCCCAATCCTCGACAGCCGATTTTTAAATACCAATTCGTTGAGGAAAGTAAAGGCTCCAACGACTCTCAGGTGGGATTTAAGGCTTTTCAGCGGCCTTACACATTTGAGGCTGGGCGATGGTCGTAACATGCCACGAACTCAAACATCACAATGCGAATTTCTGGATGCCTTACGACGTATGCCAAGTCTTCAATCCCTTCATTTGGACGAATCTGTTCCGCCCAGAGCAGTTGACAAGTCACTGCTGGAACAAGTTCACCTTCCAGACCTCCGAGCTCTCAGCGTCTTCGATACTGTATCTGCCATCGACTTCTTCCTTCACCACGTTACTTTCCCCCCCACCACGCGCACCACCATTGGTTGTAAACACCTAGACCCTGCCTTGCAACTTTCCGGCATTTCATCCGTCCTCGTCCTACTCAAGCGGCTGCTCGCAGTGAGACCATGTGCTTTGAAACTTCGTCATATCAAACTTACAGCTCTCGATAAATGCTGGGGCCTGAACTTCAAGGGATGGGGTCGTTCGTCGTTCAAAGGATATGATCAACACTTTGACGCAGACTTCACCTTTTTCGTGGAATGGAACTCAGATCAGGTGGACATTCTTCCACCAATAGATGAACTTAGTGTTGGCATGTTTGGGATATTCCCTCAGGATGACGTGGTTTCTCTCTCGGCATCATCTTACAATAGCGCATGCTTTAGACATTTCGCCTGCAAAATTGGTCAACTTCCGGCATTGCATGCTCTCCGTCTGAGCGACATTTTTTCTGAACCATTTTTGCTTGAATTCAACTGCGATGTCCCACAGGAGGGGGACGACCCATCAATACCTACATATCCAGCTCTCCGATACCTAGAGCTTTCCGGTTATGGAACCGACGGTCACGACCTAATGACTCTATACGAAGACCTAAAGAAAAGATCTAAGCTCGGCCTTGGACCTAAAAAACTGAAAGTGGACTTACGTGCCTTTGGGCCTTATAAAGTCGACAAAAGGGCTACCGCTATGTTCAAGAACGTTGTCGAGGTCGTGTCACAGACAGTGATGAGCGACTGGTATTCTTAGGGGTTTTCTGACACTAGCACCAGTATCACTCATTTCAGGCATCGTTCTTCTAGACTAACTACCTACACGATACAATACAAATCTGGCTTTAATCTGCGTCAGTACGGACAGTGAGAAACCTTGTCATTGTCATGTTCAAGCTTGAACGTAGCGTTTCCGTTGTTACCTACACCGGAATTTAGAGCTATAGTCAACTAAGTAATTTCTGTAAGATGCAAAGGTAGAAGGCGGATGATCCGACTCGGAGGGAGGGAGCTGAACTTCAGCTTCAGCTTCAGAAGGCAAAAGATGGTCGGCAATGTCCGAGGATTGACGAAGAATGCTCTTGATGTGTGTGAGTACCTCTCCTCTTTCCACGACTGCTTCCGGACTGTTGCCTGGTGCAATGTTGCCGCATTGCCCCAGATTGCGAGCGCCAGGATGCGCCAGTGCCGAAAACTAGAAGGGTGTGTCGTCGTCGAAGTGCCCTCCAAAACTCCAAGCACGACAGCACCCGTCGCCCTACCTTTCTCCATCATGCCACCACCGCTAAATCACCCAGTAGTCCCACTTCCTCCACCATCCTTCAAGCTTTGGCCCGATCGCATGTCCACAACCATCTGGTTACGACCCCTCTAGATTTTGGTTACAGCTGCACCACCTACCTCCCACCTTAACCCTTAACCATCTCCATGGCCGACTCCTCCCTTGACGCTCAACCGAAACGACATGCCCCCCAGATGCCCCCATTTTCACAGCGCGGACAAGGAACCGCAGAGGCAAACCGAAAGCAACATGCACGCCTGGCGAACACTACTAAAGCCAATCACGGTGCCGCGTTCTATATACCTGGTCCGGGGATGATAAACCAACCGTGCACAATTTCCAATCGGAATTTCGTGGCCTTCATCCCCAAATTTCCCTCGCTCGTATTTGCTTGCGTCTCCAACTCTATCGCCGCCCTCTTGGCACTTGGGTTGGTGTTATGTGGCAAAGCTTCATGCAGGAGATCTTATTTTCCTTAAAGCAAACCACGTCGCGGACACCCTCGAATTCGACAACCCTCTTCGCTCCAGGACATTATACCCCATCTACCTTATCAATCCACCTCACAACCTCCCTGGAGGGAGAGGCTATTATTCATGAGAAGTTAAAGGAACGATGACCAATATCGAGGACAATACCTCTCCCCTATACCATTTCCTGTCCCTTCTGAATGGACATCACCCTTTATATCCCCAGTCTACGACCCCCCCGATCGCCTAGCACCGTCGGGCTCACCACCACCGACAGGATCCATTAAAACGAAAACGGACGGAAGTAAACCCATGGCGCCGCCAGTTCAGACGCCAACATCATCCTCTCGTCGGATACTGTCACCGTCCAGGCGTCAATTTAGTTCTGGATGCAGGACAGCGCTGTGCTGTTGAACGAAATTATGAAGACTTCAGACCCCAGTGCGGCCTCGATTGTCGTTCTACAGGTTGTTGCGATGGACGCTTTCGGTGCTAATTAATTGTAAGTCCTGTTCGAATATTATGAATGTTTTGATTTTTATATGAAGATATAAAGATATCGAACCACTCGACCAACGGAACAAGGACATTCGTCGGATTTCAAAGAATGTGGAATTCCCTTTTATGAGTTCGTCTTTCCAGTTTTTTCTAGCCAACTTCTTTTCACGAGGAACAACAGCTTAACTTGCGGGTTTGGGGTTCTTCAAAATCTCTGTCGTCAGGTTATCGCGAGGGATGTTTTCAGTGCTTACATTAACTGTAAGTCCTGTTCGAGCATTCATGAACGTTTTCAATTTCTAACATCAATGAACACAGAATTACTTCTTTTTTTGTCACTGATGACTTATGGAACAGGCGTTTCTCGAATTTTTATGAACACCGAGTGTTTGTCGTTCCAGGGTTTCAGTAGCTAATTGAGGATTGGGGGTTCTTTGGAATATCTCAGCATTGTCGGTCTCAAGGACGTCCTTATCCTGTGTTTCACACTTGTCTTCCTTTTTACGTGTTAGCTGACTTCTCATAGCCGAGCATGCTATATGCGTACAAACGTCAAGTAAGGTTACGCACAAACGTAAAGTAAGATTGCACACACAAACGTCAAGTATGAACGTGTGAACCTCAAACTGTTCGTTGCCTTCCAACAAGCACAGCGCAACACAACATCCTACTCTCACCGCTAGCAGCAAGCTTATTCACACAACCCATCCCCACAATATTGTTTCCTAATCACCCTTCTTCTGCCAGCTCATCGCAAAGATCGAGGAGGCCAGTTCGAGAGCGATAAAGGTGCGCCATGAGATCTATTTTGACTCATTATTTCGTGCTCATATCCAGCTAGTTCCAGCAGCACTAGCAAGGCAGCATGTCTATGTACTTCCAGGGGGCAAATATCCACGGTGGAGAATTCAGGTCCTTTAATCAGATAATTCAGAACGGTGAATCTACATTTTCGCTCTGTCCTGAACTCACTAAAGCTGAAATCTGTAGGCTTTAATCGGGTAGGTATCCAGGCTCTGAGCCAGGCGATCTCACATGGAGCGATGCGTGATTCCGCGGACCGAGATCCACCTCGATGCCACCCAGGCACACGCGAGAAGGCTACCGAAGATATCCTAAGGTGGATTGAAGAACCAAACACATCTTCCACTGTTCTCTGGGTCAACGGACGTGCGGGGGTCGGTAAATCGGCCCTCGTGCAGAAGATCGCTGACCTCGGCCTCGTATATTTCGGAGGATGTTTTTTCTTTAGGCGAGGCGCTTCCGGATGCAACGTGAAAGACCATTTATTTTCCACCCTTGCCTACCAACTTGCAATGAACGTGGATGGTATGCTCGAGCCTGTCGATCAGGCCGTGGTGCAGGACTTTTCCCTCCCCAATATGTCCGCCGCTGTCCAGTTGAGGGGACTCATCATCGAACCCATCCGACTCCTTTCGATTCCTCTTCACCCTATTATAATCATCATCGACGGACTCGATGAATGCGAAGACTTCAAGTCGCAGCGTGATATCCTTGCATTGATTGGCCAAGTCGCCTTGGAGCCCGATATCGCCATTCGGTTTATCATCGCGAGTCGCCCAGAATATCAAATTTGTGATATGTTCAATCAGGAACCATTGTATTCGAGGACTCGCCGCCTCGTCCTTGATGAGGGGTACGATACTGCAGCTGATATCGAACGGTACTTGCGCGAAAGTTTTCAAGAAATCTATTTGCGCAACAGAGATATCATGTCAGACGTCAGGAGCCCTTGGCCGTCGGCCCACCATTTACGCGAGCTTGTATGGCGAGCTTCTGGGCAATTCGTTTATGCAGCTACGGTCGTCAAATTTGTCGATTCCGATACGGACTTCCGTACACCAGAGGAGAAGCTCAACATCATACTGACACATAGCCCCATGCAAGCCTCGGCATTTTTGGAACTTGATCGCCTGTATACGCAAATCCTTTCGCTCTATCCGGATTTCGAAGTTCTAGTCCATACTCTAGGAGTGATTCTCGTGCTTGAAGATACGTCGAGTTCTACATATCCCAGCGAATATGCGTGCTCCCCAGCCGCGATAGCTACGATAACCGGTTTAGGAGAGGCAAAGCTACACATAGTGCTTCGCGCACTCCAATCCATCGTAGAAGTCCCAACTGCACCTGTTTTCGATGATGCTGGCGATAACGAACCTAATGGCACCAACATCCAATGGGTGAAAATTTCCCATCGGTCATTCCATGACTTCCTGACCGATGAGGCACGGTCAGGACCATACTTTATTGACGCTGAGCTTTTTGTCAGTCGAGTTCTCTGTCGTATATTGGAACTTACAACGATATCCATCAAAGAGCTCAAAGGAAGCAGAAGGTGAACTCACTTCGTTTGAGACCTTATAAAGCTGAATGAATGAATGTAGAACCTCCAGCTTACCTCCGCCAATGAAACCAGACATCTGGTACCAATTCGAGTCAATCGCTTCCAGAACCTTTGAGCTAAAACCCTCAAGAAAAATGGAGCTATGTTTCGCACTAAATAACCTGCGAGCCGTCCTCTTCCATGGCCAGCCACTCCTCTCTGGGCAGCTCTCCAAGCCTTTCTGTGCCGCTCTCATACCCACCTTGCATCGTGTTTGCTCTGGCCTATATGTATGTGAAAGCTACATATCCCTTGTTGTGGTGCATTGTTGATAATGTCTACATAGCTCATTCGGTGCCGCCTGCTTTTCAACTTGCCCAAAGAAGATGATCCACTTCAGCTGGAACAATTTTTCACTGAAGCACGTAATCTCCTTGACAAATGTTACAGGCAGACTACTGGTTCCATCAATGGTCAAATCTCAATACTAATACACCTTGCACTTGAGATGAAACAGCATCAATACATGAAGCCCCTGCCTGTCATGGTCCTTCCCAGACCCAGATCCCTCAGGGAGATGGGAGACTTCTGTAATATTCTGGATCAACAGCGCCTGAAGAGGTTTTTAGATGAATACTCATATTTGATTCATATCCAACATAAACAGATCAAAGGCAAACACGTCTTGGGGTACTATGTTCCCCATTGGCTATGTGACTTTTTCTTTGATCCTCATCGCTCCCAAAGTCTTTATTCAACCTCATGGGTCATTGATGAGTGCCAAAAGGCTATTGAAGGATTCATTGCACCAAATAGTGTTTCCTATTCTCCCCTTCATTTCTTTATGCAACTGTCTGGTGAAATTTCTGATGCCACCCATCTGCTGGAACATGTTAGAGAAGGATATAACATCAATGACTTGCTGCATTTCCTGGGATATTTGTCTGAAATTCATTGGCTTGATATCTACACCAGAGGTTGGCACCAAAGAGGTTTGACTCATGGAATTGTACACTGGCTATGTATAACCCTTGTAAGTTGATTTTCAGTGACCTGGTCTGACAGCTCATTGATCACAATATAATCCAGGAATCATCATCACTGGAACCTGGACCTCTTCAAAATGCAATGCACAACACTTTTACCAGAATTCTCTCCTGTGGTATCCTTCCAGCACTTGATCAACAGATATTGTGGGCCAGGGAATTGGGAATTTTTGAAAATCAAAATTGTCTTGGGTGTCATCTGCCTGACCTTCCTGAAAATCTGCTGGATATTAATCATGATTTTGGTGTGCTCTCAGAAATCCTCAGCATGTGCACAGGTCAAATTCTCTTTCAAGCTCTTTGCACCAAAGTCATTGAGTCCACATTACTTGGAGTGCTACAGAACCTATTCAGCTGGTATGTATTTGTTCTTGAATTTTGGAAGTGATTATCATAATCATAGTTTCTATTAGCCAAATTGATTTGCCACATACTTGTGGGTAAGTCACACCAAAGGTTGATTTCTGGTGCTACTAATGGAGCAACACTGCAGAGATAGCTCCCACAATGAAGGAAATTTCAAACTAGATCCATTTGAAATCCTAGACCATCTCCAATTTGACTCATCAGCTCGTCAACACTGGAGTTTTGCATTTACCCATGCATCAACATCCAGCAAATATATTTTATCTGCAATACAATGTTTCTTCAAAGTTAACCCCTTTGTCACAAGTCCCTGGACTACAGAATGGATTGTCAGTGAGACAATAGATTGGTTAAAAGTATGTTGTAATGTGATTTTGTTTTGAACAAAAAATAATAATTCTGTAATTTTTGACATTTGGGTAGAACCAAACAGCAGGTCCTCATCCACATGATCAGTTGATTGTCTGGATGAAAGATACAAACAAGATAATTGAAGATGAGTTGGCAACTCAGAGGCAAATGGAGATTGATGAAGAGCTGCGACAATCTACAGAGTGGGCAAAAGTAATCCAAAGGTCCCAAAGTATGTGATTTGAATATTATTATAGCCTGAGGTCAGTGATATTTATTTATTTGAATCATAAAATGCTAGGACATCAACCACTCTGAGACAATATGCTCTACACAAGGGGGGTGTTGGCAAAAAAAACTGAGATATTATATTGGTTAGTTAGTCTAGCCTTGATGGCATTGGAAAAAATTATGGACCTACTAAAAATATTGCATAAATAATCTATTTTGGAGCTAGTTCTGATCTATATAGGCTGGATTTTGTTTTACAAGCCTAAAATTTGGCTGAAATCCTCCAAACCTGTACTTTTGCTGCCAAGGATGAACAACATAGCAAATTATGATAACAATCTGTGAACCAAAACTTCCTTGAGATGTACCACTTAACCTTTGAATATCAGTGTTTTTCTTTACTTTATGCTCTTTACCTTCCTTTGTGGCATTGGAATTGATCTGCCATTGGCATCCCTTGTGGTACATGGCCACAAACACTGTCTCATGTTAGCCTTGAATGGTCCAGATAATAAATGATTGGACATATGTACCTGTTTAGAATTGTGTATATATTGAACTGCATAGCTGCAGAGGTATATAGATATGTAAATATTCTGGTAATAGAAAGCAAAATCTAATTAAGAACCAGAAATGGGCAGTTCACTCAGACTCCTGGATAGAATAAGATTTCAGAGTCAAGGCTTGTAGCAGGCCTGTGAAAGCCAATGCGCATGCCAGGTTTCTTCTCCTTTCTTTTGACCCTGGCCATGTTCTCCTTGCACCTCCTAGTAATTTGGGCCCAGACAGTACCAACATATTTCTGGGCTGCAGAATCATAGGCACTATATGCATTTTGGTAGTCACCTCTGCAGAGGTAGCCATAGCCCATGTACTCCGATGCCTGTGCAGCTCGGAGCCGATTCCCAATATATGTGGCCTTTGTTAGTGCTATTTCGAGATACTCCCATGCTTCTGTGATTCTATTGGTGCTGAAGAGGATTTGGCCAAAGTCTAGGCAGATGTCTGCTTGGATAGATGCATTTTCGGTCATTTGGGCATGCTTCCATGCCTGCTCAATAGCACCCAGCGCCTCCGGGAGCCCACCCTTATAGTAATGCCCCCAGGAAATAGCCTGATAGGCATAGGCGAGGCTGGGAGTGCTTCCCATAGGTTTCAGCATGGTCCTAGCACGGTTCAGGTGGCGCAGGGCCTGCTGTGGTTGTTGAGCTTCTTGAAAAACAGTGCCTAGAAGCACCAAACTGCGTCCATGTACGATATCGGAAAGGGCAGCACATTTCATTTCGACTTCCCGAGCCAAGGAAATGATTTCGTCAGTATCCTCTAATACCATCCGCGCAGTGTCAACGAGATCAATTCCGCATTGGCCGCCAAGCCGTTGCAACTCAACATCGCCAGGAGCAAGGGTATCGAAAAGCGTGTAAGCTTCTCGCAGGTGGTCGTAGGAGGAATGATGGTCGCCGTGTTCAGCATAGGTCTTGCCCAAGCACCACACCGCCGAGGCTATGCGGCTCTCGAGCCCAGAGGCTCTGGCTGCTGTTACTGCATGGCTGACAATATCAAGAGTCGGTTTTGTGTCGCAGCGGTGCCAGCTAAAGGCGATGAGAGCGTCGATAGTTCTATCGGACGGAACAATAAGCTGAGATGGAGGCCAACCAAAAAGGATGGATTGGATATTGGTGTCTTCAGCCGCGAGCACTTTCGAATTCTTAGGGAATGTCGGATGGTCGAAGCGGCAAGCATGCGCTAGAACGTATTCACAGCAAGACGAATGTGTCTGCTTCCGGATCTCCTCTGCGATACGGTCTTGCTGCTGCATAAACGACCGGACAACGGGGACCACGGAGAGGACCGGAGAGGTGGAATTTTCTCGTTGATTCTCGACCAGTAACCCTGCATCCGATAAAGTCGCGATAGCAGACGGAATCATCTTGATGGGTGCTGCCCACCAACGAAGATTCTGTTTTGTTGTTCCTGCTGGCAGTAATGAGAGGATGGCGAGCAGAAGAAGAGCATCGGGGTCCTGCTTGACGAATTCACTGTCGACCGAGAGGCTGATGCTTCGATTCATGCTTTTTTCGGGTGACTTGGTAACAGAGAGCATGTCAGTGCCGGATGCATACCACGTCTCCAATAATTCCTTCGCGTTAGACTTCCCTCGCTTCCCCAGATTGGCCATGAGTGTGACCGCGAGAGGCATGTGGCCCAATGCCGCCAGTAAACGGTCAACATTGGGGTCCTTCATCGAACTCGGATTGATGTCATGGAAGATACGACGGCAGGCTGCTTCCTCAGTAGGTTGGATTGTGTGCGACTGCCATTCGATGGTGTCGCATGGCGGATATGTACCACGCATCGTAACAAGAATCGCGACGTGATTCAGCCTGGCTAGCTTGCGAAGAATATCGCCGATCTGTTGCTGAGTTCCGCTGGGCGCATTCCACGGAGTCTCGAAGTTGTCGAGCAGAATAAGGCGGGGCTCTTTCGAGGCATCGAGTTCCGAAATGATCTTTCCAAGTGTGACTTGTTTATTTCCAGGTACCTGCAGTTGAGTGTACAGGATTTCGAGGAAGAGAGTCGCCGATGTCGCTTCAATACAAGGCACCCAAACACAGTTTTCACCGGGAAACCGTTCTTTGATGAGAGGTGATTCGACAACGGCAAGCGAAACCGAAGTCTTTCCCATCCCACCTGGACCTACAATGCAGACGCGAGAGGTTTTCTCCTGCAGGAACAACTGCGCAGTGCCTTCGACCAAGTCGTCTCGCCCGTGAAAAATCTCGGGTTTCAGCGGCATCTCTTGTCGAACGACTGTGTCTGATCCAAGCATCGTGCCCGATCCTCTGAGCTTGAATACTAGGATTTTGAGGCTACGTTCAGAAATGGCTGGGAGCAATGAACGACTTTTAAGGGAGTCACCGTCATGTCACAAAAGACTTAGTGAAATTTCCGAAGACGTCTCTTGAAGATCTCTCGCATCTTAATCATCGTCGCTCTCGTTGTCTGACACAGAAGATCCTTGAGCATTACATCAAATTGCGGGGGATTCTTTCTATTGGACGAACACTAGGAGAGCTAGACGCCGGTAGTCTCTCCTACGGATCACGGTTGGAATATTCTTGGTTTCAACTTTGTTCAAGATGATACAGGCTATTATTCCAGTATGTACACGAACTTGAATGTTCCGAGGAACCTCCTTGAAGTCCAGGAAAAAGTCAACCGCCATCCGTCTTAAATTGACCATTTTTGCGGGCCGACGCAGGCCGGGTGGGCTCTCAACCACCAACGACTCCCGTCTTCGTCTTCGCTTTCCTTATCTGTTGGGGGAGAGTCTCCCTCATCATTGCCTTCTCGTGCGTTCGTGCTAGCCCCTTCCTTTGACCCAACTCTAACCGTTTTTCATAGGCCCACTCTCCGCATCGTTCTCGTCATCCACAAAGCTAGCAGCCGCTCAGTCGGAGCTGCAAGCCAACGCGAGCTGGGCTATCAAACGATGTACCGCTATCCGTGATGGGCTCGGCGCCCGTATCAGAGCTCTCATGGAGTGCGGGTGGGTATGGTCAGAAGTGGGCAAGGAAGCTTGCGCGTAACTGGAGGAGCTGGAGACCGAGTTTCCAGGTAAGAGCCCCCTTTTTATTTATACAAACTGCAGCTTATGAATATTTCACAAAAAGACCAATGACTTTCTTCCATCATCCGCCAGTCTCCCCCGAATAACCTATGCGACACCACCCAGTCCGCTTCCCAGGTCACAATTGAATCACAGCCTCCTCCAGAGCCTGCCACCATACATTCGGAGAACCCATCCATCCATAGCGACAACCACAACAGTAGCGGCACCTGCACCACCAGCAGAGTCCAACATGACCCGCCCTCATCCTCGCTCTGGCAACTCCACAACCACCACTGGATCCTCCATACAGTACACCGTCGCCACACCTGCCACCTACACACTCGAAATGGTCGCCTAGGGGCGGGCCATACCGCTCCAGGTGAGCGGTTCAGGTTTTGTGGTGGTCACTAAAGAAACGGAGAGATCAACGGACAAGGCCAGAGCCAAAGGAAAGGAAAAATTCCTCCTCCAAAGCTACCGATTCTCCTGCAAAACTGAGCAGTTCTCCTTCGAATATCGGTAGCCTGAAAGAGTTCTTTGGCTCCTACCAACTGCCTACAGCGCGACACGCGGCAACGCAGCACGAAGTCGATGAAGACCACCACCACTCGTCGTCGTCGACAACAGAAACCTCCTTTCCGAAAACTCGGATGTTGAAGACAGTGCCTCCAAACCTAAGGGTTTTCGCGCACTTTTCAGGCCCCCTGCGATGCAAAAATCGAAATGGGAAACGCAGATGGACAGTAATATCCGCAGAATCGCGTCGGAGAGGGGGGGGGGCGTTGCAAACCAGCTCTTCCGTCGAGGGTGGCCCATACGATCGACAACATCGAGCCTGCATGCGGCGCTTACCCGGAAAAGATTGATCTTCCACCAAGCGTCTATTTTACGCTGGAGACCCCGCAGCTCTATCAAGGAAAAGCTCATGCATTCACTGATCATGGTTATACGCGAATTTGGCCTCGGCTGCTAAACGTATGGAGATGACTACGGATCCAGCTGGCCCGCTCTCTCCGTCTCATCCACCCATGCAGTATGGAGATATGGGTTTTTTTTCGGTTTTCGCTCTCTATCATGACATTTTGGGCCTTTCTCATTAGATGCCTACTTTTCTACTATTTCATCATAATCACTCGATCGGGTCTGCAATTCGTGATTGTTTGCTCGTCATATTCCCCTGATGTTGCTAACCATATCCCTCTCGGGATAACCAGTATTAGAGTTGGCCTACTCTCAACCACACTGATTTACGCCACAAACTAAAACCCTGCGTGGCTAATACGGATGGTATGTCCTTTCTCTCTAAGGTAGATGTCA